>Ga0326727_10001329_pt1 | contig 92514 bp, 67 predicted proteins | sample MB2enrmetagenome_FD_207643 | JGI IMG/M metagenome (GOLD analysis project Ga0326727, IMG submission 207643) | Lab enriched peat soil microbial communities from McLean, Ithaca, NY, United States - MB29MY | ecosystem: Environmental > Terrestrial > Soil > Wetlands > Peat | place: USA: New York... | reverse complement strand
GTTTGCCTCGCACAGCTTCCTCAGCCTTGGGAAGACCTCACGTTGAAGGATGTCGCGCTCGTCCTTCAGGTCCTCAAAGGTCGAGCTGACAAAGACTCGGAATGTGCGTGTCGCGGTAGGCATTGGGAGGTTTGCAAACGAGTTTACTCCCTACGGTGGGCTGACAACCAGCAGAACTCGGACTCTCCCACCCTGTTCCCAGCTTCACAATTTCACTGTTTCACTTTTTCACTATTTTATTTTCAAATCCTTGCAGTTAATTATCTGGTAAACATGGTAACAACCCCATTAGAATGAATATGTTCCACGTGGAACATTCCTGCCGATTGTCACTCCTATTCACTCGTCCCTGACCACTGACCACTGATCACTGACCACTGTTTTCAATGTACCCATTTTGCAGAGATATAGGTGTATCTATAGCCACACCTTTTGCCCTCCAAAAAGCCCCGGATTTTGCATAAAAAGTCGCCCTGGAACACCACCAAATCCGAATCCCTAACCCATATTCCCTAACCCCGCCCCGCGCCCCCGCGCTAGCCAATCCCCCCCGCCGCCGTCCAACAACCCGGTGCTATACTTGACCCTTAAGGCCGCAATTTTCAGGCCTTTCCAAGGCTCCTGCCACGCCGCATTCCGGAGGTTGTTCCCGCCTATGACTCCCCGCGCCCGTCGCGCCCTTTTCGCCGTAGTCCTCTTTTTTGCAGTCTGCGCCGTCGCCGGCAGTGTTTTGCAGAGCAGGGTGGGGGCCCAGTCCGCGGCCGACGAGAGCCAGCTCCGCGACAGCATCAAGACCTTCACCAGCGTCTACGCTCTGGTGGAGCAGAATTATGCCGACCCCATTGACAGCGAAAAGGCGGACGCCATCATCTACGACGGGGCCATTCCCGGCATGTTGCGGGAGCTTGACCCGCACTCTAACTTCTACGATGCAAAGGCTTACGCCCGCATGCGCGAGGAGCAGCATGGCCGCTACTACGGCGTTGGCATGACCATCCAGCAGCAGGGCAACAAGGTCTATGTCGTCTATCCAGCCGAGGGCGCGCCCGCCTTCAAGGCAGGCATTCACCCCGGCGACATCATCTACGCGGTGGACGGCAAACTCGTCTCCATCGACAGCAAGGTTCCCGGCGCCCTGACCTCTTCCGACCTGGTGGCCAAGGCCCTCAAAGGCCCCCGCGGAACCCACGTGCAGGCCACCATGCTCCGTGAGGGCCAGCCCAAGCCGCTGGTCTTCGACCTGATCCGTGACGAAATTCCCCACTCCTCTGTCGACCTGGCTTATGAAATTCGTCCCGGCGTGGGCTACATCCACCTGACGCAGTTTCAGGAGGACACCGCCCAGGATGTCACCAAAGCTATCGACAGCTTCGGCAACCTGAAAGGGCTGATCTTTGACCTGCGCGGCAACCCCGGCGGCCTGCTCAACCAGGCTGTGGAGGTCTGCGACCACCTTCTCGCCAAAGGCCAGACCATTGTCAGCCAGCGCGGCCGCGCCTATCCCGATCAGTACTACAACGCAACGCACGGCAACGGCGGCCGCACCTTCCCCATCGTCGTAGTGGTCAACCGCGGCACGGCCTCAGCCGCGGAGATCGTCTCCGGCGCCCTGCAGGACCATGACCGCGCCCTCATCGTCGGCGAAACCACCTTCGGCAAGGGGCTGGTGCAGACCGTTTACGATATGGCCGACCACACCATGGCGCTGGCGCTCACCACCTATCACTACTACACGCCCTCCGGCCGGCTCATCCAGCGCAACTACTCCGGCGTCTCGCTCTACGACTACTACACCAACGGCGGCAAGCAGCCGGCAGACAACGTCAATCGCGAGGTCAAGCTCACCGACGCCGGCCGCACCGTCTACGGCGGCGGCGGCATCACCCCGGATGAAAAAATCGAGAGCCCCAAAACCAACCTTTTCCAGGACTCGCTGCTCTACAAAGATGTCTTCTTCCACTTCGCCCCTGTGTATCTGGCCAACCACACCGCGGACAAGAACTTCAAGGTCGACGCGGCGGTGCTCGCGGAGTTCAAGAAATACCTCACCAGCCAGGAGATTCCCTTCACCGAGGCCGACCTCGACGGCGTGATGGACTGGCTCAAGATCAGCATCCGCTCACAGGTCCTCATCACCCAGATAAGCGAAACCCAGGGCCTGCGCGCCCGCGCCGACTGGGACCCCGTGATCCAGAAGGCCCTTACCTTCCTGCCCGAAGCCCAGGCCCTCCAAGACAACGTCCACAAGGTGCTGGCCCAGAAAGCCATGGCAAGAAACGAGCAGCGGTAGGGCGACTATACCGTTGTTTGGGTGGACTCCGTGAGCCTTATGCTGTCAAACCAAGCAAGCGTCGCCAGCCTTTCACGAAATAGCGGTCTCTCAGGACGCAACTAATCGCTAATTGGTCCCATTCATATCCGGCTCTTTCGGGGTAGAAGGTGTCGTTTCCGCGCCGATGGTGTGGGGAATTTTTCCATCCATCAACCGGTCGCCAATATTCCTCGAACGGCATATTGGGCTCTAGGTGGTAATTTCCAGTGTGAAGACAATACTGGCTTTGATCGTCACCTGCCTCAATAACGGGAAGGAAGATGTCCACTGCCATGAACTCATTTCTTGCTAGTTCGAAAAGCTCATGGTCTCCAAGCACACAGGCCAACTCTAGTATGATGGCGGCGCTGAAACTCTCAGGTCGACGTGAAACTTCCACGTCCTCGAAGGGCGGTCCAAGCAGGAATTCGACCTCCTCTTTAGGTGTTGAATGTGGCCCTGCGAGACCAAGGCTACCATCCTCGTAGTGATCTGCAATCCATTTGGTTGTTGTACGGATAAGCGAACCGAGAGCTTTTGCATGACCATACTTCGACAGAAGCAAGACAGCTGGGACTAATGATATTCCCCAATGATCAGAGATAGGATGAGCAGCTCCGGTGTTTGCTTCAATAAAATCGCGAATATAGTCCGCGATTTGACTAGCATTTTTGTAATCTTTGCGAACATCTGCGTAGAGCAAGCCCAAGAGGCCGAGGATTTCGATAATGGTCATGCATCGAACCGGGTAGGTAATATAAGCCGCTGGATTATTGTCTGCGATAATAATTTCATCGGGGTTTAGAAATTTCCCTTGGCAACTGGCCCACAATTGGCCTGCGTAGTTTTCAAATATCGCCCTCGCAGCAGTAAGAGCAACTTCTGCAGAATCGGGTAGAGGTGTTTGCTCATGAGCGGTAGCGAACGTTGATCTAAGAAGAAGAAGTGCGGTCCAAGAAGCTAGATCAATCCTGTTTTGACGTCTACAGTGATTCGCAATAACAGCCGCCTCGAGTGAATCACGAAGATTGAGCGTGTTGCAGGCAGACCTGATCCAGCCACGAGATTGTCTCTCCAATTCTGCAAAGTTGAGATTCTCGTTCTCGGAACCGAGCATCTGGAGTAAGGATATTGGAGATCCGCTCAAACTAATTGGGTCAGTGGCAAGCATCTGGATCAATGTGTCGCGATCCCAGGTCAAGAACTCAGCTTCCCCCATCGATACTAGATGTTGGTTGTATTGTTGGGCTGCGAGGGGCGCTCCACCAATTAATCTGCCAGTAGTTACAAATCTCGCAGATCGGGACATCCGCGAGTCGAAATTCGGGTGGGAAAGGCAGTCTGTGCGGAGCATATCTATCTGGCCCCGACAGAGATTCCAATCAGATAGCCCTATATCCCCAGCTTTGGTCTGGAATGCGTATTGGCGTTGCACGCCGCCTTCAATACGTTTCGCGATAAAGTCCTTGCCGAATTCGAAAGAACCGTGAAGGAAATGAATGTCAACGAAACCGTGCAGGCGCAAAAGTGCCATGAAAGGAGCGTCAAATTCGCGCTCTGTCAACGAATCAATATAGTTTCCGATAACGTCGTCGAGCATTGAATTCCCTGCGCTTTCTTTCTATGAGGTCGTTATAGGCCTTCTGCTGTTCTTCCGTTGGCGGCGGCATTGATTGCAACTGTTTCGCCATCGTAGGATGCACAACCAACGTTGGCAGAATTGGCTGACCCTCCCGGTCGAATTGGAGTTCGATTTTCTCCAGCCCAGTTAGGTACATTTCAAAACTGAATGGTTTTCCGCGCGCATCAGTCCCAGTGCCAGCGGCATCGCAGGTCTTTTCGAACATCTTGAAAAAATGTGGCATAACAATCGAGAGACGCTCTTCCGCCATGGCATTAACCTGTTCAGCCAGCGCGTCAAGGTCACAAGCCCGAATGTCATCCCATTTGATTATGATCTTGCTTTCAATCTTAAGCGGTTCATGCTCTACAACTTCTCCTGAGGGCATTGTATTTTGTGTGGTTGGAATAGCCTCCCAAGGCGACGCCTCGGGAATGCTCGCATAGAGGCTGTCCTTCGCCTTCATCAGCCTTCCTACTGCGGCGTGGAGGAATTTGAACTGAGCGCACTCATATTCCGGGAGGGAAAACGGCTCCGATCTGGTCTGACCAATAATTGGCATTTGGTTGACTACGCTTCTCCCGTGTTCGGGTAACTTTTATTGATTTAAGCCATTGGGCGGCCCTCGACCATGCTCAGACATTGGCGATGCCAAATTATTAGATCTCTGGCTGTGGAATCCGTCAGGATTGCACAGTAATCCGGTGAACATCGATCATCAAATGTAATGCCTGACGCCCATTCCGCGAGAGATGAAATTTTCCCCGACCGTTCAAATGTCTTTCCCGTTTTAGTCTGATCCCCTTTGCCAGCGATTAAGCCAGCGACGGAAATATCCTCATCCAAAGCCTCCCAATGCAGGCCGCAGTTGCTAATCTGTACCTGTTCACGTTGCTCCGCAGTAGCGCGCAATAAGCGGGGAAACCTGGTCAGCGGAACATCGATGACACGACCGTCGCTCAAATCGACATGGAAACTGTCGAAATCGAAACGGACACTCACAGGCTCAAACGAAATGCTCATTCCATGCCCTCACAATCCGACTTCTATTTGCCTCAACCGATCTCTGCAACTCGCGCACAGTCCTCGCATCATAACCTTTATTGTAGGCTACTCGAACCGTTGGGTTCAACCAGAATTTCGCCTCCGCCTTATCCCTAACGACGTGGATGTGAACTGGCTCTTGCGGAGATCCCTCATCCGAATAAAAGAAGAATCGGAAGCCGCGTTCTCGAAAGACTTCTGGCATGGCGACATTCTATTGCATTTTCATCCGGAATCCGTTTATGGGACTCAAATTACACCGGATAGTGCCGCCCTCCACCCCTGTAACCGGCGTCACAGCGCGCCCTATTTCGCCGCTCGTAGGCTCTTGAGCGGAGTTGGGGAGGATTTTTCATGTCAGGGATTGCCGAGGAAAACGCCATCACCGTTCAGAACCTTTTGGCCGCCTTTGAGGGCGAGTCGAACGCCCACGCCAAGTACACCGCCTTTGCCGCCAAGGCCGACGCCGACGGCCTGCACGGCGCCGCCAGCCTCTTTCGCGCCGCCGCCCGCGCCGAGCAGATTCATGCCGCCAACCACGCCCGCGTCATCGGCCTCATGGGCGGCCACGCCGAGTGCGCCATCCACCCCGTCGAAGTGAAATCCACCCTGGAAAACCTCAAGGCCGCCCTCAACGGCGAGCAGTACGAGATCGACACCATGTACCCCGGCTTCCTCGAAGAGGCCACCGGGCGCAAGAACACCGCCGCCATCCGCACCTTCCATGGAGCCCTGGAAGCCGAGAAGACCCACGCCCGCCTCTATGCCGAGGCCATTGCCCTGCTGGTTGCCGCAAAGAAGGACTCCTGGATTAGCGAGGCCCGCGACTTCTACGTCTGCCCCATCTGCGGCTACACCTCGGAGACCGAAGAGGAGCACGAGCGCTGCCCCGTCTGCAACTGCCCCTGGGAAAAATTCGAGATCATCCGCTAAGTGTGTGAATAAAACTCAATCGTCGTATAGATTGAGCTGCAAAGGCTCTCTTCATGGAAGAGCGAATGCGGATTTTGTTGGATTTCGGCGCCTTTTTGTGTTTCCAAATGAATCTGACTGCGAACTCAATCGAAAACCATTGGGAACAACCAAATCGAAAAATTTGCCAGAGCGAGCAGTAAAAAAATAGTACATATATTCAGCAATAGAGAATTCCTGACAGGATTTACGAAACCTGCAATGAATGCGCGATACCCTGCGAATGCGAATATGGCAATGGCAATCAATCCGAATATGCCTCCTCCTTCGCGCTTCGTCGGTGTAAGTTTACCAGCGTGCTTCTTGCAGTAGTGCATATAGCCCGAGCCCTGATCTCCGGAGTAGAAAGCGCTGACCGTAGCCTTGTTGGTACAGAACCAGGCTGCGCACATCTCTCCGCTTCGTTTTTGTTGATAAATGCGATAAGCGTGCACGCCACCTACAGGCGTAAAGAAGAAAATCCCTAAGAACAGTGCAAAAACTCCGGCGCTCATCAGACGAAACAACACTGACCTTGTCATCGAAATACCTTGTTCTTGGTTCCGGCGCATTCAGCCGGATTTTTGGGCTTCCCGGTCAGCATCGAGTATACCGCCGGGCGGCCTTTATCTGGAGCGTATTTCTTGAACCCGCTTTGTATCAGGGCGCAATTTCAGCCGTGCCAATAGGCCTTGCCTGATAAGTGTCAGTCGTCCACCAGCTTTGCCGATCCACGAGAGCTCCGCATTGTAGCGCCGGCCTCCGGCCGACAGTAGAGTAGGAAAATGTCTGGGTCTGGAAAGGATATAGTTTACCTATAGGGAGACGTTGCCATGGAAAACACACCCCTCGAAGCAGCTATTACACCAGAGGTACGTGAACAAGGAATACGACTTGCAAATATCATGATGCCGTATGCCATGAAACAGACGCGAGAGTTTTTCCAGCGGAAATCGGGTCAAACACACGGACGTCTCGTCCACTACACAACAGCAGAGGCCGCACTCAACATAATCAGAACGAAACGCTTCTGGATGCGTAATACCAATTGCATGACGGACTACCGCGAAGTGCAGCATGGATTTGAAATTTTCAATAGTTTCTTCTCTGACCAAGCAAAACTTAAATCATTTACTGAGGCTTTGGACGACTGCATCCCCGGTGTTACCTCTGAAGCAATCACTGCGTTCAACAACTCTTGGAATGACGTTCGGTTGAATTCGTATATCGCGTGCCTCTCGGAACATCAGGACAGTGAAGACCCCAATGGGCGACTTTCGATGTGGCGTGCCTTCGGCGGAACTGCGACTCGAATTGGGATTGTGTTCAGTGTCCCTTACAATTCTCTTTCTACACTCGCCCTGAGTCTCACGTTTAGTCCTGTTGCATATCTATCGGAATCTGCGGTGTACGAGATCTTGGAAGAAGTCATTGGAAACGTTCGCGCTAATCGCGAGTATCTTCGGATGATTGGTCGTGATGCACTTGTCAGGTTAGTTTTCATGACTCTTTTGTCGGGCGTGATTTGTCTGAAACACGAAGGCTTTCATGAGGAAAGGGAGTGGCGTGCGATCTACGCACCGAAACGTTGGTCCTCTCGACTGATAGAGTCATCGACTGAAGTCGTCTCCGGAGTACCGCAAGTAGTTTATAAGATCCCGCTTGACGCGTCGGTTTCAAACCAGATCGCAGATTTGGATTTCACGCAGATATTCGATCACCTTATCATTGGACCCACATCATATCCGTGGCCCATCTACAGCGCATTTGTGGACGAATTGATGAAGGCTGGAGTCGCCAATTCCGTTGAGCGGGTGCTAGTCTCCGGGATTCCGATTCGTGTTTGATAATTGGTGGGTGGTCTCGATCTCGTACCTTAATTTTCAAGTTGAGGGTATCCCCGGGTTCCTAGTATTTGGGGGCCCAGGAAACGACGAATTCCTGCGAGCGAATAGCGAGCGTCTGCCCGGGCGGCAAGCCCTTGCAGATAATTACCTTCTTCTGGCGCACAATCAAAGCAATCAAAAGGCAATACCGCTCCGATCTTTGACAACTGACTCACTGACTTGAAGGCCCGCTGACAGCTTAAAACTGCATCTTTTCGCCTTCGCCGCTTTCGCAACCAACTCATAAACTACGAGTTAGCTTCACCGCAGGCGAAAAAATGCAACTATTGTTTACCCCATTTTCGCCTTTTGGGCCAAAAACAAAAATCCTGTATCCATCATGAGATCAACAACATAATCAATTCATAAGGGCGAACAAAGGTCATACATAGGGCGAAACCCGGGCGCGGGAATTCTCGCCGGATGGGCCGGGTGACGCTCGACAAGAACTAAGCAATCCATCCTGGAATCAATAACATAACCATCAAGCATGGCAAACAAATGGCGAAACCTAAGCGCGGGAAAATTCGGGTTTTCGGCGGGTGGCGCAGCCCTCACAGCTCGTCGTTGTAAATCTTGATCTCCACCTTGCCGCCCTCCGTCTGTCGCGCGCGGAACATGCCGGGAGTGTTGAAGCTCCACACCATTTGCCCGTCGGGAGTGAGGCCGATGACGCCGCCGTCCCCGTGCAGCGCCTCCAGCTCCTGGTGAATCACCTGGTCGGCGGCCTGCTGCAAGCTCATGCCCTTGAAGGCCACCAGGTTGCAGACCTCCCGCGCCACTCCCAGGCGAATGAAGTACTCGCCCGAGCCAGTGGCCGAGACGGCGCACGACTGATTCGATGCGTAGGTGCCCGCGCCGATAATCGGCGAGTCGCCCACACGGCCCGGCATCTTGGCCTGCAAGCCGCCCGTCGAGGTTCCGGCGGCGATGTTGCCTGCCCGGTCCAGCGCCACCGCGCCCACCGTGCCATGTACGTGCGCGTCAGCCGGCTCCTCAATTTGAATAATCTGAGCCACTGGCACAGCCGGACTCGCTGGCGGAGGCGGCGCGCCCGCCGGACGCGGCGGAACGGGCAGGCCCTGCTTCTGCAACTGCTTCACCAGCGATTGCCAGCGCGCTTCGGTGAAAAAGAAGCTGGGGTCCACCTGCTCCAGCCCAACCCGCTCGGCAAAGGCGTCGGCTCCCGCGCCGGCCAGCATCACGTATGGCGACTTCTCCATCACCGCCCGCGCCAGGCTGATGGGATGTCGTGTGCGCGTCACCCCGGCCACTGCGCCGGCCTTCAGATTCGAGCCGTCCATGATGGACGAGTCCAGCTCGTTTTTGCCCTCGGAGGTGTAAACCGCGCCCCGTCCTGCGTTGAAGAGCGGATCGTCTTCAAGAACCTGAATCGCAGCCTCAACTGCATCCAGCGCCGAACCGCCCCGCTCCAGCACCTTGGCTCCGGCAGCCTCGGCCTGGGCCAACGAGGCGCGATAGTCCGCGTCGCCCTTGGCGCCCAGCGCCGTGCGCGCAATCACTCCCGCGCCCCCATGCACCACAATGCTCCAATGGTGAGCCGGCTGCGGCGCCTGGGCCAAAACAGCCAGGCCGGCCAGCGCAAAAACTCCCGCAAACACGCAACAAATCCTTTTCATCGGCAATTCCTTCCGCATCAATCCCTGCCGATAACCTAGTTGTTTAGTCCCGGCATTTGATGGGCCGGATCAAGGATAAATCTGTGTGGCTCTTTTTGCCAGCATTTGCAGATGAACTCATCGGAAGTGACCCGCATCCCAGTAGATCGCCGCGTTTATATCCCTTCCCATCTTTGGTCAACTTATTTCAAGCAGCGGCCACGAATGAGCCCAGAATTTTACTGGGCACCCTTACTTTTACGGCATAAAGGAGAGTTATGTGGAATATAATCGCAAAAAACAGAAGCTTCATAGGATGCACGATGCGAAATCGCTGGACAGGTCTTGCCACAGTTTTGCTCGGCGCGATGCTGGCTGGAGAGATTTTTCCGCAAGCGCCGCCGCCCGCTGCCGCGCCTCTTCTCACCGAGCAGCAGGCGGTTGAAATTGCCCGCGCCGCCAATCAGCAGAATCGCGAGTCAGCCCTCGGCGTGACGCAGGCATCATCGGCCATTCACCAGACAGAAAGCCTCTTTTTCCCTCAGTCAAGCGTGAAGTTTCTCTCCGGGTATCCATTGAAGCCCGCCTCGTTTTTCATCCCAGAGGGCGCACTGGGCACTTTTTCTGGAACCGGGCAGGTGCCGTCAAAGAACGTCACCCTTTCCGGGGGGAAGAACTACACGCTGACGACCTTTGCCAGCGTGGGCCAGCCGCTCTCGCAGCTCTACAAGATTCATCTTGCGTTTTTGAGCGCGCGCAATCAGTTGGCCCTTGCGCAGGCGGCGAATGGGGGGCAATTGCAAAGTGTAACCCAGCAGGTCCGGAAGGCCTATCACCAGATCTGTCTGCTGGAAGTCAAGGTTTCAGCCGATCGCGACCAGTTGAAGTTTCTTGAAGAGGCGCTGGCGATTGCGACCCACAACGTGGAGCAAGGCACAGCCCTGAGCGCCGACAGCCTGGATGCGAAAACCGCCGTAGCTCAGCAGCGGTACGGCTTGTTGAAGGATTCCGATGCGCTGACCATGGCGCGCGAGCAACTGAATCTCCTCCTGGCCCGAAATATCGATGAGCCGTTTGCAGTTGAGCCGATGGCCGCGCCCAGCGGCGAGGAAACGGACCTGGCCGCGGCGCGCGCCACAGCACTTCGCCAGCGGCCGGAGATTCGGCAAACAAAGCTGCAAGTGGAGAAAGCCAATCTCGATATTCGCCGCGAAAAGGCCGAGTATCTTCCCGATGTGAGCGCGCAGGTCACCTATGTGGGTTTTCAGAACATAGAATTTTTACCGACGAATATGGTCACCGCCGGCCTCTCGCTGGAGTGGGAAAATCCCTGGGATTGGGGCCGTCGCAAGGCCAAGCTCGCGGGCCTGCGCGACGCCAGCAAGCAGCAGAGCCTGACCGCCGAAGAGGCCACGGATAAAGTTCTGCTCGATGTGAGCCAAAAGTATCGAGCCCTGCAGGAGGCGCGTATGCTGGTGGATGCCGCGACGGCTGCCAAAGAGGCCAGCGCCGAGAGGCTGCATGTGGTTACTAATCAATTTAAGCAACAGAGCGCGCTTCTGGCCGACGTGCTGAAACAAGCAGCCAACGACAGCCAGCAAGCCGGGAACCTGAGCCAGGCGCTGGCCGCTTTCTGGAATGCGCGAGCCGACTTCGATCTTGCGCTGGGGAACGATTGATATGCGAAAGAACTTTGTTTGCTTCTATGCCGCCGGGGTTCTGCTTGCCAGTCTGCTGGGCTGCAAGCAAGGACCGCCGCCCGCATTGCTGCCCGTGGTCCGGTTGGGAAAGCCAGCAACGGTTTCTCAGGATAACGGCATCCGTTACTCGCTCTCGCTGTTCCCTTTCCGGCAGGCGGATCTGTCCTTCAAGTCGCCGGGCATTGTCGAGCGGATTCTGGAAGTGCGCGGACTCGACGGAAGAATGCGCGAGGTGACGATGGGCGATGCGGTTTCCGCTGGAACCGAACTTGCCCACGTGCGCAGCAGCGATTACCAACAAAAGTCCGATCAGGCGAATGCGTCGTTGCATCAGGCAGAGGCTAATCTTGCCTCGGCCAAGGCCAGCCAGCATCTGGCCTCCGTGACCTACGAGCGCGCATCCAATCTCTTTGCGGAGGCGAGCATTACGAAGCAGGACGTCGATCGCGCCACCCAGCAGCGGGATGCGGCCGAGGCCGCGGTGAAGCAGGCCGAAGCGGGCGTCGCCAATGCGCAGGCGGCGCTGGCGCAGGCCAACCAGGCATTGCAGGATACGGCGATCGCGGCGCCCTTCGCCGGAGTTGTCGTCGTGCGCCAGATCGAGTTGGGAAACCTGGCGGGCAACAGCACGCTGGCTTTTACGGTGGCCGATATTCACTGCCTGAAGGCGCAATTCACCGTTCCAGCGGAATCGCTGAACTTCTTTCACAACGGCGCGCGCGTTACGCTCACTCTGCCCAACGCGCATGAGCCGGTGAGCGGCACCGTTTCGGCGGTTTCGTCCGCGGCAGATCCGCAGAGCCGCGTCTTCACCGTAGAAATCACGATCGACAATCCCAGGGGAGAATTCAAGCCGGGGATGATCGGCTCGCTGGTGTTGCCCAACGCGAGTGCGCCGGCGCGGCAGTTGACCGTGCCACTGGCGGCACTGGTGCGCTCCACCTCCGGCGAATACTCGGTTTTTGCGCCCGCGGCGGAATCGGAGGGCGGCAAGACGCGCGTGCATATGGTTCCGGTGACGATTGGAGCCAGCCGGGGCAGCGACGTGGAAGTGATCAGCGGAATCGGCGCACAGCAGAAGATCGTCATCGCCGGCGCTCAAACCCTTCATGAAAACGACGAAGTCAGGGTTGTGGAATAGCCGATGAGCCACAAGAGCAATCGCGAGCTTCTCGATCACACGCACAATACGTCGCGCTTCTTTGTCGAGCATCCGCATGTGGCATGGGCGGCCTTCATAGCCGTGCTGGTGTGGGGCATTTATGGCTACACGCATATGCCGCAGCGCAAGGATCCCGACATTCCCATCCGCCTGGGCATCGCCTCGTGCGCCTGGCCGGGAGCGACCGTCGAGCAGATGGAGCAGTTGGTTACGCGTCCGATCGAAGAGACCATCGCGCAGAACAAGACCATTCATCCGCCCGTCGCCAAGACCTACGGCATTCGCTCAATCACCGCTCCGGGCCAGTCCAGCGTAACCGTGCAGTTGGACGAAAACGTCCACGACACGCGCGAGCAGTTCAACGACATCGGCGCTCGCTTGCAGGACTTGAACGCGCGCCTGCCCAAAGGCGCTGGCCCCATCGTCTTTCAAAGCGACTTTGGCGACACCACCACGCTGATGCTGACCGTGGCCAGCCCGCAGGCGGATAGCATCGAGATCGGGGTTCGCGCCAGCGAGTTGCGGAAAACGATTGAGGCGGAGCGAGCCAAACTGCAAGCCTCCTCGCTCTCGCCTGTCAGCATCGTCTACGCCTTTCCGCTTTCACTTGCCCCTTCCAGCTCGCGCGAGATCGCCGACCGTTTTCGCCGCATGGCCGAAGCGCAAGGCTGGCTGAGCTCGAGCACGATCATCAGCGGCAACGGCTTTATCGGAATCAACGGGCTCACGCGCTCGAGCGACGATCAGATTCGCACTCTGGGGAACGAACTGATTGCCAGCAAGCTGCCGCTCTCCTCCTTCGGCCCCGATGTTTGGCCGCCCATCCTGGTGCGCGATACTGCCCGCATAGCCGATCAACTGACCGCGGTTGCCGGCGCCAAGTATAGCTATGCGCAACTGGACGATTTCACCAACCTGCTCTCCCGCTCGCTGCAGGGCGTTCCCCAGGTCGCGCGCGTGGACCGCACCGGCATTCTTCCCCAGCGGGTTACGATGGATTACTCGCAGGAGAGGCTCGCCGCTTACGGCTATAAGACCTCCGATCTGGGCAATTTGCTGGCGGCGCGCAACATTACCGCGCCCGGCGGAGCGGTGGAAACCGGCGCGCAGAGGCTAATCATCACGCCCACCGGACTCTATGAAGACGCGCAGTCGATCGGCGACACCATTGTCGGCACTACGGCCACACATGCTCCGGTCTATCTCCGCGATCTGGTCACCCTCACCCAGGGCTACCGCACTCCTCCGCAGTTGCTGAACTACTACACCTGGTTCGACGAGCATGGCGTAGCGCACCGCGACCGCGCCGTGACACTAAGCGTCTTCATGCGCTCCGGAGAGCAGATTCAGAACTTCGGCAAAGGCGTAAACGCTACGCTCGAATCGGCCCGCGCCTGGCTGCCCTCTGACCTCATCGTCGAGCACACCTCCGACCAGCCGCTGCAGGTTGAGGAAAGCGTCGGCTTCTTCATGGAGGCCCTCTACGAAGCGATCGTGCTGGTCATCGTGATTTCACTGATAGGCTTCTGGGACTGGCGCTCGGCGCTGCTGCTGGCCATCTCGATTCCCGTTACATTGGCCATGACCTTCGGCTTTGCGAGCTTGCTGGGCATCGACCTGCAACAGGTCTCCATCGCTACGCTGATCATCGCGCTCGGCCTGCTGGTGGACGATCCGGTGGTCGCCAATGACGCCATCAAGCGCGAGATGAGCGAGGGGCTCTCGCGCCCTGTTGCCGCCTGGATCGGTCCCACCAGGCTGGCCACGGCCATCGTCTTCGCCACCATCACCAACATCGTCGCCTATCTTCCCTTTCTGCTCATGAAGGGCACAACGGGAGATTTTATTTACTCCCTTCCCGTGGTCATGACCTGCGCCCTGGTAGCCTCGCGCCTGGTCTCGATGACCTTCATTCCGCTGATCGGGCGCTATCTACTCAAAGCGCCTCCGGTCCTGCCCGAGGCGGAGATCGCCGAGCAGCGTACGCACGGATTCTACGGTTGGTACAGAAACATGATCAGCCTCGCCATCGAGAATCGCCGCAAGGTTCTGGCCTATTCCGGCGTTTTTCTTCTGGCCGGCGCCGGCCTGGCCTTCACGCTAAAAACTCAGTTCTTTCCCGACGATACTCAGTACTGGTCCTACATCGATCTCTGGCTTCCGGACGGCACTCCGATTGCCGCCACCAACGCCGCCGCCCAGCGAACCGAGACGGTAACGGCGCGGGTCATCGCAGCCTACGAGGCCCAGCACGGCGACGGCGAGCCGCATCTGCTGCACTCATTGACCTCCTTTATCGGCTCCGGCGGGCCGCGCTTCTGGTCCTCCGTCAACCCGCAGCAGCAGCAGTCCAACTACGCGCAGATCATCGTGCGCGTCAGCAACAAGGACGCTACTCCGGAGATCGTCGGCCCCTTGCAGGACGCCCTCAGCGAAGAGCTTCCCGGCGTAGTGTCGATCGTGCATCAGTTGCAGACCAATCCCGTCGAATTTCCCGTGGAAGTGCGTATCAGCAGTACCTCGGACGTCGATCCCGCCAACGAGGAGGCCGATAATCGCAATCTGCGCCGCTTTGCTGACGAGGCCGGTGCAATTCTACGCCGCTTGCCGGGCGTCGCCGTACAGGATTCCGACTGGCTCAATCAGCCTGCCGAGGCCAACTTGAAAATCGATCCCGACAAGGCCAATCTCGCCGGCGTCACCAACCAGAATGTGGCGCAAGCCACGCTGGCCGCCACCGACGGCGTCAGCGTCGCCGTGCTGCAGCAGGGAAACAAGCAGATTCCCGTCGTCGCCCGGCTGCGCCAGGATGAGCGCGCCTCGCTCTCCGATATTAAGAACATCTACGTCACCTCATCCGACGGGAAGCAGAAGATTCCCCTCGAATCCATCGCCAGCATCGAAACCACGCTGGCCGACCGGCGCATCCGCCGCCAGGAGCACTTTCGCACCATCGGCGTCCACGCCTATCCGCAGCACGGCGTGCTCGCCTCCGAGGTACTCAACGAAGCCATGCCCGCTCTGCGCGAACTCGAGAAGCGGCTGCCCTCCGGCTATCGCATGACGATCGGCGGCGAACTGGCGGCGCAGAAGGACGGCTTCGCCAATCTCATCATGGCGCTGCTCATCTCCGTCTCTGCCATCTATGCGGCGCTGCTGTTGCAATTCAAAAATTCGATTAAGCCGCTGGTCGTCTTTGCCGCGGTTCCCTATGGCGTGATCGGCGCGCTGCTGGCGCTGGCCATCACCCGAACGCCCTTCGGATTCATGGCCTTCCTCGGTATAGTAAGCCTGATCGGCGTGATTGTCAGCCATATCATCGTGCTCTTCGACTTCATCGAGGAGATGCATGAGAAGGGCGAACCGTTGGAGGCTGCGCTGTGCGATGCGGGCATCGAACGGCTGCGCCCCGTGCTCATTACCGTGGGCGCCACCATCTTCGCGCTCTTTCCGCTCGCCATGCATGGAGGCCCGCTCTGGAGGCCCCTGTGTTACGCGCAGATTGGCGGCCTGGCCGTCGCCACCGCGATCACCTTAGTGCTGGTGCCGGTGCTCTATAGCATCGCTGTGCTTGATTTAAAGGTAATTCATTGGGAACAGAAGGAATCCGTTTCATGAGACGGAAACTTTGGGGAGTGATCTTGTTGCTCGTCTTCACGGTGCCGCTCGGGCTTGCGGACTCCATCGTGCTGAAGAACGGAGATCGGCTCAGCGGCGTGGTGGAGGGCATCTCGGAAGGCAAAATGACTCTCAAAACCGATTATGCTGGTACGATTCGCATCGATTGGAATGCGATTGCCACATGGAACGGCAAGAGCATCTCAGGGCCGCCTCCAACCAGCATTACGCCGGCCTCCGGCATCAATGCTACTCCGGCAAAAGCCGTGCGGAAAGTTAATAAAAACCGCTTTTCTTTGAACGCGGATTTCAACCAGAATTTCTCGATCCACAAAGATGCCTATCAACTTTCCACTCATATCCTCGCAAGTTACGTCGGCGTCGGCAAGTGGGATGCGTTCCAGACCACGCACGTCGATCTGGACACCAGCTCCACCAATCAGACCGTAGAGGCGCTGGCTTCGGCAAACCGCTATCTGACCAAGCGGTTTTTCGTTTTTCCAAGCTTCACCGCGGTGCATATTTCCAATGATCCACCCTATTGGTTCACAGCGCAGTACGGCGGCGGCGGCGCCGGATGGTCCTTTTGGCGCGAGCCCGATCATCTGCTTTTTGTGCGTTCCGGTTTGTACGCCTCCAACAGCTCCGGTACTGTGGCTTCGGCCGCGGGTTCGCAACCCATCGTTCAGTCGCCGCTCTTTGCCGACTTCGAAATTGCTGAAAAGTCAGCGCCATTCTCCTGGCTGAAGCTGAGCGCCACCATCGACCTGTTCCATGCGCTTCAATCCGGAACTCAGTTCAAGCTGTTTTACGATGCCACGGCCCGCATTCCCATCAGCAAGAAGATCTCTGTGAATCTGCACATCTATGATCCACCCGATTCTTCCCAATCCGGCGTGGTTACTCTTCAGAATACGAATGTTTCGAGCGGACTGGGGTATACCTTCTAGCGCGAGATTCCGGCGATTGTTGATTAAGGAGAACGTCATGAAACTTGACCGCTTGCAAACCTTCCTGCTGCTGATGATCGCAGTAACTCTGTCTGTTATTGCTGTGCGCCCCTATCTGGCTCCGCCCGCCGTACAGGCGCAATCCAGTGAGGCCCACTTTGTTTATGTCGAGCCGGGAACATTTACGTTGCGTGCTCCGGATGGAAGCCAGCAGGTGCTCGGCAAGGTCGTCATCGACCTGCGCAACGGTAATGTCTGGGGTTTTCCAACCCTGGCGCCGGTTCCCTATCCCACGAACGGGATACAAACTACCCCGCAAACCTCTCATCCGTTCCTGCTCGGCAAGTTTGCCTTCTCTGACATGGACAGGTAACTCCGTCGCATGGCGTAGACAGGGAACCTCATTGGCCGTAGAGGTGTTTTTACAGTTGCAGCCCTTACCCTGTAATACATGTCGACTTTATGAGGGCAACCGGGGCGAGTGACGAGTGAAGACGGTGATCGTAGACGTGCTTGGCTTTTCAGGGGTGTTCAAGTAATGAATTCTACGCCCTCAGCATTTTTCAGCAAAATCGGTCAGTTTAAGTTATATTCTTTGTTTCAGCAGGTATCTCTATGAAAGACATCTACATCGCCGATCTGGCCAACTTCGACGAAGGCAAGCTCTTCGACGGCTTCTTCATCGTGCTGGCCAAGCAGCAACGCACCACCAAGACCAACAAGCCCTACCTCAGCCTCACCCTGGGCGACAAGACCGGCCAGCTCGAAGGCCGCGTGTGGGAGCTCTCTGATCCGCGCATCGCCAAGGACTTCGAGCGCGGCGACGTGGTCAAGGCCCGCGGCTCGGCTTCCCGCTTCGAAGACCGCCTGCAAATGAAGATCGACCAGATCCGCGTAGCGCTGCCCAGCGAGGTGGACAAATCCGACCTGCTGCCATCGACCACCTGCGACGTGGCCGAACTCTGGAGTCAGCTTCTAGGCTGTGTGGAGAGCTTCACCAATCCCGACCTCAAGCGCCTGCTCACCACCATGCTAGCCGACCCGGCCCTCGCAGAGGCTTACCGCAATGCTCCCGCCGCCCGGCAGCTCCATCACGCCTGGCTGGGCGGTTTGCTAGAGCACGTCATTAGTTTGCTGACGCTGGCCGGCCGCGTCGCCACGCATTACCCCCTCCTCGACCGCGACCTGCTGATGACCGGCGTCATCCTGCACGACATCGGCAAGATTTACGAACTCTCGTGGGAGACAGGCTTCGGCTACACCGTCGAAGGCGTCCTGCTGGGCCACATCCAGATGGGCACAGCCTTGGTCGAGCGCGCCATCGACAACCTGCCCAACTTCCCGCCGCGCCTCAAAACTCTGGTCCTGCACATGATTTTGTCGCATCACGGCAAGCTGGAGTTCGGCTCGCCCAAGCTGCCCATGATTCCTGAAGCGCTGGCCCTCAGCTTCCTCGACGATCTCGACGCCAAGATGCAAGCCATGCAGGGCGAATTCGACAAGTGCCTCCGCGAAGGAAAGCCCGCGGATGAACTAACCGGAAAAGTATGGGCGCTCGACCAGCGACAGTTGCTCAATACAAAACGCTGGCTGGGAGAAGGCAAGGATTAGAGAGTAGGGAACAGCGAGTCGGCAGCGAGGGTAAAGAGTCGGGGTCTCCCAAGGCCCAAAAACCGGGAACCGGAGCATCCGGAGTTTACCATGACGCTTCCACGGCGTGGCTCAACTCGATCTGCCCCAGCGCATTGGGGTGTAGCGTGTCGTTCATCTCGGCAGCCGTGCCAAACATGTACATGCGGGTGTCGAAGAGCCGAACATCCAGACCATCTGCAGAAAACTGTCTTACATCCGCATCGATGTCTCTGATGTATTCCAAGCAGGGCTCGTCCGAGGAAGCGGTACATTGGCCGTCGTTGAATTGATAAGGAATTGTGCCCGCAAGTACGGTGGGCAACGTATTCGTAGTTGGCCCAGACGGCGTGCCGATACCGACTACTGACACTCCGTTTATGTCCGTGCTCGTCTGGGTGAAAGTTACCACATGCTTGCCGGTGATTACTGGCGGTAACCGGAGAAAGCCAAGCGAATTGTTGGTGCCGTTTTGCGTCGAGATTCTTGGATTCGTCTGCGTGCTCGCCGTTCCGAGAACAACTCCATCGAGAGAATAGGTATAAGTAGCGGGATTGTTGTCGCTGATCCTTACCCACGCATAGATCGGTCCACTTGTGGTGATGGTAATTGGGAAGCTCACGGACGATCCCTGTCCCGCTGTTGTCCACGCGTTCCAATGATTGGTACTGTCGATCTGCCCGGCCCCTGTGGTCGTTACCCCGCTGTCAGTGGCGAGAACCTTATAATCTACCGGCACTGCAAGCCATGAAAGAGCAGCCTTATGGCAAAGGATAAACACCGATTCATACGCGCCTGTTCCCTTGACGTCCACATCGTTGGTGCCGATCAGCACCGTATACTCCGTGTGTGTGGCAAGAACAGGGTTGTCTTCATTGGCAAAGATCTGTCTTGTCGGCATATCGCAAGCCTGGTCGCCGGAGAGGGCATAGTTCTCGAAGGGCACCTGCTCGTATGCAGCCACCAGTACGGGGTAAGCTTGAGTCGCCGGATCGCTGAGATTGTATCCATAAGTGATCGAATCGCCATATGCGTGGTATTGGGTCACGGGCAATGCGATGGAGCCCGGCTGGTCGTGGTGTGAGACGGTGTCGACGCACCCAACCAGAATCATGCATGCAAGAGATAAGGCGTAGACGGCAGGCTTTGAAGCGCAGATCACACTTTATATTAGGAAATATTCTCTTTCCGGGCAAGTACAAGAAAAAGCCGCAACAGGGCCAAGCCACCAAACCAATAATTCCTGAAATACGTAAACTGACGAACCATCATGAGTGTTCCTTCATTTCGGGAGTTGGCCTACATCCAGCAAACTAAAAATCAGGGTGCCCCAGGTCCGGATTTTCAGACATGATATGGAACGAATCTCAACGTGGGCGTGGGAAGGCCGATGCTGTCATACATGGGATACATGGGATTCATGGGATTATGGCAATAAATCAGACATAATGCTTCTGTCCCACTGCGAAGATTCTCCGCCGATACTCCTCCGGCGATTCAATGACAAATTCCGTCTGCCCCACCAGCGCCGGCAAATCTTCGTTGCCCGTCACTAGTAAATTGGCTTTGCCGCTTTGTGCCAGGTCGAGCAACGGTTGATATTTCGCATCGCGGCAAAGAGCCGGGCATGACTTCGCGATCTCGATTGCCTCGCAATAAGGGATATAGCTGGCCAGGGCTTCCAGCTGTTCGTCGGCGGTAAGCCTGAACTTCGGGTAGGCGAGGATTTTCGTCAGCTCTACTGCCGTCGCATGCGAGATGAGCGGCAGGCAATCTCCGGCTTGCCAATGGTCAACCAGCCAGCTCAACCGGCCATGGGTAAACAGGAGCGCGGAAAGGACGACATTCGTGTCGAAGACGACTCTCGCTTTGGGGGCGGCACTCACTGGCTTTGATGCGCCCAGGTAATTGCGTCGGTAACGTCCTGCTCAGTGATACCAAGTTGTGCAAGTTTGTCGCGTACCTCATCCAGGCGGCTCGGCCGCAGTGGCTTAAGCGTGATTGCGGAACCATCCGTGCTCACATCGAAGTACTCCACCCCTGCGAATCGAGTGATCACTGCCTTTGGCAAGGTGAGTTGGTTTTTGACGGTTAATTTAGCCAGCATGATTCGCCTTTTTCAAGGATACAAGGAAATCTTACCATAAATCTGCACCGGAGTGTGTCCTCCAGCGAAAGAGTGGCCGAAGAAGCACGACTTCTATTTCCTACCCCTTGATCCCTGATCCCTGATCTCCTTCTCCGTTACAATCAAGAAGATATGATTCATTTCTCCACTGCCGGCGAATCTCACGGAGAGGCCCTCATCGCGCTCCTCTCTGGGCTGCCGGCCGGAGTGTCCGTCGATCTCGAATTCGTCAACCGCGAGCTATGGCGGCGTCAGCAGGGCTATGGCCGCGGCGGGCGCATGAAGATCGAGACCGACAAGGTCCATGTACTCAGCGGCGTCCGCCACGGCAAGACCATCGGTTCGCCCATTGCCATCGAAATCGCCAATCGCGACTGGAAGAACTGGGAGGACAAGCTCCCCGTCGAGGCCGGTGACACCGCGCTGCATCAGGCCGTCGCCTCGCCCAGACCCGGCCACGCCGATTTAGCCGGCGCTCTCAAGTACAACTTCCCCGACGCCCGTTACGTATTGGAGCGCGCCTCGGCCCGCGAGTCCACGGCGCGTGTGGCCGCCGGATCCTTTGCCAAATTGATGCTTCGCATTCTCGGCATCGAGATCGCCAGCCACACGCTCCGCGTGGGCCGCGTGGCGCTCGACCGAGCCGCCGCGTGGGATGAGATCGCCGCCCTTGTTGCCCGCGACGAAATCATACTCGGCTGCGTCGATCCCGAGACCGAGGCCCGCATGAAGGAAGAGGTCGAGGAGGCTGCCCGCACTGGCGACACCGTCGGCGGCGTCTTCGAGGTGGTGGCGCATGGCGTCCCCGCTGGCCTGGGCTCCTACGCCAACTGGGATGAGCGCCTCGATGGCCAGCTAGCCAGTGCGGTGATGAGCGTGCAAGCCGTCAAGGCGGTCGAGATTGGTCGCGGCGTTGTGGCCGCTGAATCCTTCGGCTCCCAGGTTCACGACCCCATCCACTATGCCGCCGAAGACACAGGCAAGCCCACCCGTTTCAAGCGCCCAAGCAACAACGCCGGCGGCATCGAGGGCGGCGTCTCCAACGGCGAAGACATTGTCGTGCGCGGCTACCTGAAGCCCATCTCGACCCTTCGCAAGCCCCTCGAATCAATCCGCTTTGACTCGCGCCAACCCACCAGCGCAAGTTACGAACGTAGCGACATTTGCGTCGTCCCCGCCGCCGGTGTGATCGGCGAGGCCATGGTCGCGCTTACCCTGGCTCGCCTGGCCCAAGAAAAATTTGGCGGTGATTCGGCTCTCGAATTGCAACGAAATTTCAGCGGATACATCGAACAGATACGGAACTATTAAGCAGCAAGCAAATACGGAGCGATTCGCAGAAGCCGATGATTCTTAAAATTGTCAAATACCCCGACCCCGTGCTCGCGCGCCCCGGCGAGCCAGTCACCGAGTTCAACGCCGAGTTGCGCAAGCTCATCGCCGACATGTTCGAGACCACCTACGCCGAGCAGGGCATCGGCCTGGCCGCCCCGCAAGTGAATGTTTCCAAACGCCTGACGGTGATCGACCTGAGCCTGGGCAAGGAGCCCAAGGACAAGCTGGTGCTCATCAATCCCGAGATCATCTCCAGCGAGGGCAAGGTCTACGAAGAGGAAGGCTGCCTCAGCTTTCCAGAGATTCGCGAGAAGGTGACGCGCCACGCCAAGGTGCGCATCCGCGCCCAGGATGAAAAGGGCAAGTGGTTCGAGATGGATGGCGAAGACGTGCTCTCGCGTTGCTTCCAGCATGAGATCGACCACGTGGACGGCATGTTGTTCATCTACCGCATGAGCGCCCTCAAACGCGACCTGGCGCTGCGCAAGATTCGCAAGATGCAACGCGAAGGCAAGTGGTAAACTCGCTCCGGGGTATGAACATGACGAAACCCCTCAGGCTGATTTTCTGCGGGACTCCACAGTTCGCCGTGCCCACGCTTCAAGCGCTCCATGTAGCCGGCTATGAAATTCTGCTGGTCGTTTCCCAACCCGACCGCCCCGTGGGCCGCCACCGTCAGCTTACCGCTCCACCCGTCAAGCTGGCCGCGCTCGCCGCTGGCCTCCCCGTCGCGCAGCCGGAAAAGATTCGCGACAACCCTGAGTTTCGTTCGCAACTCGAGGCTATCGCGCCCGACATCATTGTCGTGGTCGCCTATGGTCGCCTCATTCCGCCCTGGATGCTCGCGCTGCCCCGCCTGGGCTGCATCAACCTGCACGCCAGCCTGCTTCCACGCTATCGAGGCGCCGCGCCGATTCAGTGGGCGCTGGCCAAGGGCGAAACCGTCACTGGCAACACCACCATGCTGCTTGAAGAAGGCCTCGATACCGGCCCCATCCTCATCCAACAGGCCCTCGCCATCTTTCCTCATCAGACCGCGGCGGATCTTCTTGATGTGTTAGCCGTAGGAGGCGCGCCGCTGGTAGTCAAGACCCTGGCCGGACTGGAGAATGGAACCATCGAGCCCCGGCCGCAAAATCCAGCCGGAGTCTCCTTTGCCCCGCTGCTCACGCGCGATGACGGCCGCATGGATTTTGCCGCGCACACGGCAACGGAACTCAAGAATCGCTGGCGCGGCTTCCAGCCCTGGCCCGGCGCATTCACTGCGCTCGACGGCAAAAAACTCATCGTTCATCGTATGGAGGTTGTGGACGCGCCCGGCTCTCCGGAATCAGCTCTAGCCGAGCCCGTTCCCTCCGAGACCGTCTCTATTCTTCCCGGCCAGATTCACATCGAAGATTATCGCCTGCTGGTCGCCTGCGCCGGAAACACATGGCTGGAACTCATCGAAGTACAGCTAGAAGGCAAAAAGCACCTCGTCGCCGCCGAGTTTCTCCGCGGAATCGCTCTTCCCGCCAACGCGCGGCTCGGGAACGCGACACCATGACCGCCCAGAAGAAGGCGGGCGTTGCAAAGAGCGCGTCAAAGAATCATCCAGCAGAAGTCTCTCCAGCGCGCAAGGCCGCCTTCCATATTCTGATGGCCGTCGAGCGCGGCCAGTCTCATTCTGACGATCTTCTGCGCGGCAAGGCCGTTAGCACGCTCTCCGCACCTGACCGAAACCTGGCCACCGCGCTCGTCCTGGGCGTGCTGCGCTGGCAGATTCAGCTCGATCGCCAGATTTGCGCCCTGCTCTCCCGCCCCAATGCCAAGCTCGACAAAGAAGTTCTGATCGCTCTCCGCCTGGGCGCATTCCAACTGCTGCACATGGACCGCATCCCCGCCCGCGCCATTCTCTCCGAAAGCGTCGAACTTGCCAAGCAGGCTGGCCTCCACTTCGCCTCCGGCATGGTCAACGCCGTCCTGCGCAAACTGGTGTCACGTTCGCAATCAGTAGAAAAAGAAATTCGGAGCATCAAGAAGCGTCAGGGCACGACTGGTAGGTCGGGGCTTCAGCCCCGGCTGCCACAAATGCAACAAAATGAACCGAGGGCTTTAGCCCCTGAGGGTAGTTGTTCGGATGACCTAGAAGCTCACCCTGCCTGGATGGTCGAGCGCTGGACAAACTTCTACGGCCTCGATGCGGCTCGCTCCATCTGCCGCCACGGCCAGAGCCAGCCTGTGCTGACCATCCGACTTGCCAACCCAACCGTCGAATCCGAACTTCTTCAAGCCGGCATCCATCTCGATCCCGGCCTACTTCTCACCGCCGCGCGCGCCGTCGTCTCCGGCGACGTCACAACATTTTTAGACGGTCGCGTGCGCCTTCAGGATGAGGGCTCACAATTGGTGGCCGAACTGGCCAGCGCCACTCCAAGCCAAAAAGTAAAAACAATTCTCGACTGTTGCGCAGCTCCCGGCGGAAAGACGCTCATCCTTGCCGAGCGCAATCCCGAAGCCCGCATCGTCGCTATGGAATCCAGCGCGCCGCGTCTGGAACAATTGCAGAAGCGCCTGGCCCCTCATGCCGCCCGCATCGAATGCCGCCTCGCCGACGCAACCGCGCTCTCCGAAGACTCCGCCTTCGACCTTGTGCTGGCCGACGTGCCCTGCAGCGGAACCGGCACGCTGGGCCGCAACCCGGAGATTCGCCATCGCCTCCGCCCGGACGGCCTCGCTCGCCAGACCGAACGCCAGTGCGCGATCCTCGCTGCCGCATTGCGCACCCTCCGCCCCGGCGGCCATGTCGTCTACTCCACCTGCTCGCTGGAGCCTGAGGAAAACGAGCAGGTCGTCGCCACCGTTCGGGCCATAATCCCGAATGCCCGCCTGGTTTCGCTTGCGCCGCGAATTGATTCTCTACTCGACGCAAAGATTCTCTCGTCCATCGGCGCCGAGCGCCTGCGCGCCTGCCTTACCCCCGAAGGCGCGCTCCGCCTGCTCCCTGGCGCGTTGCATACCGACGGATTCTATATCTGCATGATTGAGCGGATATAGCGGTTCCACAATTACTGTACCCCGAAACCACTGCCCTCAAGTGGCATTTTCCTCAACCGGGGTCCCCAGCGACAGGTCTTCGTCGCTGGGGTGGAAGTAAATGCCACCCTGTACGATGCTAGAAAGGGTACGTGAATTGTGAAACCGCTCTAGCATAATATATGTTTCAGGATTCTCTATGTCAGAACATCAAATTGGCTGTTGTGGCGCTTTCTGCGGAACCTGCCGTGAAATGACTGAGGGCAGATGTCCCGGTTGCACGACGGGTTACGAGACCGGAGATCGAGATCTCGCCAAAGCTAGATGCAAAATAAAAATCTGTTGTATCAGCAAGTTGGGGAGCACTTGCACCTGCGCGGATTGCCCGGATTTTCAGCGCTGTAACATCCTTCAGGATTTTTACGGAAAAACCGGCTACAAATACAAGAAGTATAGAAAATCGCTGGAGTTCATCAAAACCAATGGTTACGCTGCCTTCCTGAAAATTGCAAAGAGATGGACGCGGCCTTGCGGAAGATTCCTTTGACGCCGCAATCTGATGCTGTCATGCGCCGCCATTCTCTAGAGCAAAACCAGAGTTAACGTGCCCTTACAGAGTGCCGAGAAGGTGGCTTTTTCTTAAGGAAAAAGCCACTTGGCTGCGTTGCTTTCATGGTACAGCTACTCTGGTTTTGCTCTAGCCCCTGATTTCATTTCGCCGCCGTCAGCTTTACCACATCGTCCTGCATGACGCGCGCGCCGGCCGCGGGCTGCTGCGCCGTCACCGCGCCCGGCTTTACCGGCATCACCGGCGCCGCGTTACCCGATCCAACAGGCCCAACCGGCACATCCACAAACCTGGGCCGCTCTGCCTGGATGCCCATGCTCCGAAGCTCCGCCTGCGCGGTCACCACCGGCAATCCGGTCAAATCAGGCATCACAAATCCGTCGGGCGTGTCGTCCCCCGGCGCCGCCACCAGCAGGTCGATAGTAGGCCGTGCGATTCCCTGGGAGTGTGCCGGAGGGTCCTGGGCAATCACCGTTCCTTCGTTCGCTTTGTTCCAGGACAGCCGCGCTGTCACTCCTACTTGCAGCCCCACGCGCCTTAGTCCGAGTGCTGCTACCCGCTCATCCAGCCCCACCGTCTCCGGCACATCCACCTTTTGCGGCCCCAGGCTCTCCGCCACCCGTACTCGCCACTCCCGGCGCACCACCGTTCCCGCCGCCGGCGACTGCGAAAGAATATGTCCCGCGGCCACGTCTCCCGAGTAGTAGCGGTTGTCCACGTCCAGGTTCAGCCCCAGTCCCGAGGTCTGGCTGCGCGCCTCCGCCACCGTCATACCATTGAGCGAAGGCACCTTCACCTCGGTGCCGTGAATGGCGAACTGCATGGTGATGTCTGCCGAAAGCAGCGCCACGGCCACCAGCACCATCACCAGCGATGCTACCTGAAAAAAATTCACAAACGGGCGTGTATTCATGGATTGAACTCTCCGAACTCTGAAAATCCGCAATCGGAATTATGCGAACCCTCTCGCCTTACCGTAAATTATCCGTCACCGGCTCGGGATGAATCGTCACCCGATAGACCTCCGGGCACTCCAGCTTGAAGCGGTCTTCGAGCGCGGTAATCGCCACGTGAACCCGCTCCATGGTCAGATCGTCTGGCAGTGTGCAATGGCAGGTAACCTGAATGTGCTCGGCCGAGCGGCTCACCAGGATCTCATGCACATCCACAATCTCCGGAATCTGCGCCGCTGCCGCCTTCATCGCCTGCTCAATGCGGCGATCCGCCTCCACCCGCTCTCCCGGCGGCTCAATCGTCGCCGGCTCGCTCTCGATGTGCGTCAGCACCCCGTCAATCTCCGGAACCTCGCGAAGAATCTCCGCCTCCAGCGCGCAGACAAAGTCGTGCGCCTTGAGCAGGGTGAGCGCCTCATCCAGCTCCAGGTGCTGCTCCACGCGCAACCGTCCCTGGTGCGACTGCACGCTCAGCTCGTGCACGCTCACGTTATTGCGCGCAGCCACCGCCCGCACCCGGTCGAAAATGCTTTCCGCACGCGCCTTTCGCGGCACCGTATGGATCACCACGTCCGCCTCCGGCAGCGTGCGATGCACCGCCTCCGTGGCCGCCCGCACCAGTTCGTCGGTGTGTTCGAAGGTAAAGCGCCGCGGCAAGGCTACCGTCAGATCCGCGAAGTAACCCGCTCCGGCTCGCCTCACCCGCGCCTGCTCCACGCTGAGCACCCCCGGCACGCGCGTCACTTCTTCAATCAGCCGCCCCCTTGTCTCCGCGGGAATCTCATCCAGCAGCACGCTCACCGCCTCGCGGCCCAGCCGCAGCGTCAGCCGCAGAATCAGCAGCGAAACCACCACTGCCGCAAGCGGGTCCGCAAAGTGCAGGGCGCCTACGCTGAAGTGCATTCCCAACCAGCTTGCGCCTAGCCCGCACAGCACCGCCAGCGACGACCAGATGTCGCTCGCAAAGTGAAATGCATCGGTCGCCAGCGCCGACGACCCGGTCCGCTCCGCCACCGCCCGCAGCCGCTTCGACCTCCAGTAGTCCACCCCAATCGAACACACCACCACCGCGGCCGGCCACCCCAGGTTTTGCAACTCTCTCGTGGGGTGCAGAATCCGTTGAATCGCCTCCCAGATGATCCACCCGCTGGAGACGGCCATCAGCAGAACCACGCCGAACGAAGAGAAGTTCTCAAACTTGCCGTGGCCGTAGGTGTGGTCCTCGTCGGCCGGCCGGTCGCTCACCTGCACGGAGAAGAAGGTCAGCGCCGAGCCCACCATGTCCAGCCCGGAGTGGGCCGCGTCCGACAGCACGCCCAGCGAGCCGGAGAGCAGGCCCGTCACCAGCTTCAGCACCGTCATTGCCGCCGCCGCCAGCATCGAGTGCAGCGCTACCCGCCGCTTCTCGGCGGAATACCTGGCAACTTTGGAGGCTTCGTAAACCATCGTGCTTCTATGTTCCTATCCCAAATTTGAGTTGAAAAATTTGCTGTCATCCTGAGCGGAGCAGGATGCGTTCTTTGCGGCCTGCGAAGTTGAAGGACCTGCTTTTGAAAATGCAGCCGCCGCCACATAAGCCTATCGCGTGCGCCGCGCCGTGTACAACCCCGCAATCCCAAAGGTATACGGCTGCCACGCGCATTGCTCATATCCGGCAGCCGCCATCAACCCCAGCATCTCCGCCGGCGCGGGAAAGTTGCCCACCGAAACCGGCAAATAGCTGTATGCGCCTGCCTTGCCGCAGATCGCCCGCCCAATCGCCGGCAGAACCCTCCGGAAGTAAACCGCATAGGCCTTACCCATCAGCCCCCCCGGCTCGCTGAACTCCAGAATCCCCAACTGCCCGCCCGGCTTCAGCACGCGATGAAACTCCCGCAATCCGGCCTCGTAGTTGGCCAGGTTCCGGAAGCCGAAGGCCGACACAATCAAATCCAGCGACTCCGAGCGCAGCGGCAGATGCAGCGCGTCGGCTTCCAGCGGCACTGCATACGGCTCGCCTGCCCTCCGCGCGCTCACGTCAAACTTTTTCGCCCCCCGGCTCAACATGTTGCGCGCAAAATCCGCCGCCAGCACCGGCCGCGCGCCCCTTGGCCGCCGCTTCAGCAGAGCCATGGTCAGATCGCCCGTGCCGCAGCAGATGTCCAGCACCGCCGCCTCAGGCTCCGCCAGCACTTCCTTGAACCGTCGCGCCGCCCGCCACCACCACAGCCGGTCCACATTCATCGACAGAACATGATTCAGCAGGTCATACCGGGGCGCAATCGCATCGAAGATCTCCCGCACAGCCCGCGCCGCGCTGGCTTCGTCGGTTGCTCCTTGCGGCTTGGCTCCGGTAGCGGGCATCAGAACTGTTGCTCCTTCGCCCGCCCCAGCACATACCTCACCGCCGCTTCCAGCTCCGCCGCAGTCACATCCTCCACTACGCCCGCGTCGCCAATCCCCAACGGCAGCACGAACCGCCTCACCCCGCCCACATTTTTCTTGTCGCCGCCCGTCGCCGCCACCACCTTGCTCGCCTTTAGCTTCAACGCCGGCAGCGGCCCATACAAATGAATCAATCTCTCCAACCGCTCAAACTGCCGGCCCGTAATCGTTGCCCGCTCGCGCGCCACATAGAGCGCGGCCACCATCCCCCAGCCCACCGCCTCGCCATGCAGCAGCGTCTTGTAGCCGGTGGCCTGCTCCAGCGCGTGGCCCACCGTGTGGCCAAAGTTCAAAATCATCCGCAGCCCGCTCTCGCGCTCGTCGCGGTTCACCACCCCGGCCTTCATGCGAATCGACGCGGCAATCACCTTCTCCAGCGCCTTGGGGTCGCGCCCCAGCACCTCCTCCGCGTGCTCTTCCATGAACCGCACCAGCGCCCGGTCGCGAATAATCCCCGCCTTCACGCTCTCCATCAGCCCGGCGCGCAGCTCGCGCTCCGGCAGCGTCGCCAGCGCGTCAATGTCGGCAAAGACCGCCAGCGGCTGATGGAAGCTGCCCACCAGGTTCTTGCCCTCCGGCAAATTCACGCCTGTCTTGCCGCCTACCGACGAATCCACCTGCGCCAAAAGTGTGGTCGGAACCTGCACATACGGAATCCCGCGCATGAAGATCGACGCAACAAACCCGCCTACATCGCCCACAATCCCGCCGCCAAAGGCAATCAGCAGGCTCCCGCGGTCTCCGCCCGCCTCCACCATATCGCGTAGTAGGCCCTCCACGCTGGCCAGGGTCTTGTGCTTCTCGCCCGGCTCCAGAAAAAGCACCACCGGAGCGTCCCTGAAGGACTGCTGCACGCGCTGTCCCCACAGCCCCCACACCGGCGCTGAAGTCAGCACAAAGACCCGTCGCGGCAATTTACCGTGAACCCGTTCAATGCGCCGGGCCAGCGAGCCTATCAGCCCGCCGCCCGCCACCACGTCGTACTTCTCTATAGCCGTCTTGACTCGTATCTTTTGCACAGTACTTCCATCCTAATGCAAATCCGTCACCCATTTACGCGAATGATCAATGTGAAGCGGAAGACCTGCGAATGAAATAGGAGATTTCTGGTCACGAGCGAACAGAGTCAGTAAACGCCATTGACAAACGTGAAAAGCGGATGTTATTTTATCTGCCATGAATCTAGCACAGCCAATTGATTCTGTCCTTGCAGAAAACACATGCTTCGTAATTTCTCCCATTGGCGACGAGGGGTCTGAGCGCCGCGAACGAGCTGACGAGTTCCTTGACTCCGTTGTCGAGCCTGCCGCGCTTGAGCATGGTCTTACGGCAATACGAGCGGACCAAATCGCACTTCCAGGGATGATCACGACCAGTATTATCTCGCACATCATGAGGGATCGTATGGTTGTAGCGGACCTGACTGATCACAATGCGAATGTTTTTTATGAACTAGCCCTTCGGCACGCCTTTCGGAAGCCGGTTGTGCAAATGCTGGATGCAGGACAGAAGCTTCCGTTCGATGTTCAAGGGGCAAGAACAATAATGTATGAATTGGTTCCTGTAGACATAAGGCGCAAAGCGCGGGAAGCCCTATCAAGACAAATTGCGCTTTCGCTCACTCCGAATTTCGAAGTGGAGAGTCCTGTCACTAACGCTGCGAGGCTCGATGAATTGTCCAGGAGTTCTACTCCCGAAACTCAAGTAATGCTCAAGGCTGTCCTCGATCAGATCAGCGACTTAAATAAGAACATTAATGATCTAACGACAAGCGGTATGCTATGTCGGCCGCAGGATCTCCGGGAAGTGATTCCCCCTTTGGTTCTTGATCAAACATCTAATGTCCTTCGTCAGTACTCTGATGAGATTGAACTGCTCAAGGAAGTAAAACACGCCGGAGTCTTTGGTATCTATAAGCGTAGGCCCGCTGCAATCAAATCTTTCGCTCGCGACATTGACGAAGAAATGAGTGAAATAATGGTTGTTGGGTCTTCACTGAAGGGATTGCTTCAGAAGGATGAATATAAAGAGGTTGCAGAGAAGCTTCGCTTCAAGATAGCACATAAGACTGATGTGAAGTTCATGCTGACTCATCCAATCGTTGCGGATTTCAGGTCGAATCAAGAGAACCGCAAACCAACTGAAATCGGAGACGAGGTTCTCAGTTCGCTTCGAACTCTCCAATCTTGGGATGTTGAGCCATCGCGAGTCAAGTTATATCTCGGAACGCCGACATGTTTTGGTATCAAGACAACGAAAAGAATGATTATCAATCCTTATCCTTACATTTCTGTCTCCTACGATTCTCCTTGCCTGCTCCTCCAACACTCATCCGTTGACGGTGCGCCTGGATATTTCTTTGACGAGTTTAGTAGTCGGCATTTTGGCGCTTGGGATACCGGCCTGGCGGTTCCGGTTCACTCGTTTGATGAAACTATACAGTTTTGTGGAAGTAAGCTGAATGACTGGGCCAACAATGTTAGCGACTTGATAACTCGTGGTAGGTCATTCGGTTGAGACCATCTGTAATCAAGGAGCGTAAGACAAAGACGGCGTGTGGACACATCGAAATTTTGGTGTCCGATGTCCAGCTTCTTCGCAGGAAAACGGCTTCCGCCAATCGACTTGGAAAGTTCCCTGCCCGCCACCACGTCATACTTCGCCGAAGTTGTCTTGACTCGTATCGTTTGCACAGTACTTCCATCCTAAATGCAAAGCGGCGGAGCCGTCAAGCTCCGCCGCTTTTCTACAATTCGCCGCCTGATTCCGCGGCTACAGGTTACTTGTGCTCGTCGCCGCCGTGCGGTGCCTCGCCACCATGCGGTGCGGCGTGCGCTGGAGCGGCGTGCGCTGGAGCGGCGTGCGGTGCGGCGTGCGCTGGAGCGGCGTGTGGTGCGGCGTGCTCGGGAGCGGCATGCGGCGCGGCGTGCGCTGGAGCTCCGTGTGGAGCGGCATGGCCACGATCGTCGGCACCGTGGATGTAATGACCATGCTCGGCCTCATAGCCGCCGCGTCCGTGGTAGCTGCCTCCATGGCCATGATCGGCGTAGCGATGGCTGCCCCAGCCGTGCGCGTAGCCCCAGCCGGCCCATGGACCCACACCCAGGAAGATGCCGTTGAAGAAGTAATCCTCCCCATAAAAGCCCTGGGGCGCGCAGCCGTAAGGTGCGGCTTCGTAATAGCCCCATTGACAGACGGGTGGTTCGCCGATTTCGATGGCAACTTGCGCGCGAGCCGCTGGCGCCAGGGCTAGGCCCGCAAGCAATGCTGCCGCGCTGAGTAGAGTTTTGAATCCGCGCATATATGACCCCTCCTGAGGTGTCTGCGGTTACAGGTTACCGGGGGTGCTCGTCGTGATGCGGAGCGTCATGGTGTGGCGCGTCGTGATGCGGGGCGTCGTGGTGAGGTCCGCCATGCTCTTCGCCGCGATGCACTTCGCCGCCGTGAGGTCCGCCATGCTCTTCGCCGTGATGCACTTCGCCGCCGTGCGGTCCGCCGTGGCGATCGTCATAGCCGTGGAAATAATGGCCATGCTCGGCCTCATAGGCGGCCCGTCCGTGGTAGCGGCCTCTGCCGTCGTCATGGAAGCGATACTCGCCCCAGCCGTGGGCGTAGCCCCAGCCGGCCCAGGGACCAACACCTAAAAAGATGCCGTTGCGGAAGTACGCCGGTCCGTAAAAGCCCTCGGGGGCGCAGCCGTAGGGCGGAGCTTCGTAATAGCCCCATTGACAGACGGGTGGTTCGCCGATTTCGATGGCAACTTGCGCGCGAACCGCTGGCGCCAGGGCCAGGCCCGCAAGCAATGCTGCCGAGCTGAGTAAAAATTTGAATCCGCGCATGTGTGACCCCTCCTGGGTGTCTGCGGTTGCCTTTTTAGCGTGCGGTACCCTGCTGCCGTCAAGAACACTCCGGCATCAGCAGCCACCGTAAGGATAGTGAATCCGTTTTGAATCGACCTTACAACCTGGGGTTTGCTGCCTCCCCCATCAACGAATTTGACTCTAGCAGCCAGGGCCGATTCTGTGCAAAATGAAACACTTTGCCGGGCAAGTTGTCATTCGGCACTCGCGCATGAATAGTTATACACAGAATAGGGGCAAGAGTTGCGGGATGCCATCGAATCCACGTTTCCGGCCCTCCGGTGATAGCCTGAACCCTGATGCAGGAATCGTCACAGCTCGATTTTCTGGTAATGGGGGCGGGCGTGGCAGGGTTGCGCGCGGCCGTCGAGCTGGCCCGCCATGGCGATGTCCTCGTCGTCACCAAGGAGTCCGTCGCCGAATCCAACACCCACTATGCCCAGGGCGGCATCGCCGTGGCCATGGAGGGCGACGCCGATGTTGCGCTCCATCTCGAAGACACCGTCAATGCCGGCGATGGGCTGGTCTATCGTCCCGCGGCCCAGGCGCTGGTGGCCGAGGGGCCGGTCCGCGTTGCCGAACTGATCGAGTGGGGCGCGTCCTTCGACTCCAAAGACGGCCAGCTGATGCGCACCCGCGAGGGCGCGCACTCCCTGCCTCGCATTCTGCACGCCAACGGCGACGCCACCGGCGCAGAAATCAGCCGTTCGCTTGCCGCCTTTGCCCGCGTCCACAAGCGAATCCGCTTTGCCGAGTGGACCACCGTCACCAACCTCATCGTCGCCGATGGCCGCGTCATCGGAGCCGATTTGCTCAGTTGCGACCGCCGCCCCCGGCTCCAGCAGCGCATCGGCGCCCGCGCCGTCCTCATCGCCGCTGGCGGAGCTGGCCAGGTCTACTCCGACACCACCAACCCCGCCGTTGCCACCGGCGACGGCATATCCTTGGCAGTGCGCGCTGGCGCCGTGCTCGCCGACATGGAGTTCTATCAGTTCCACCCCACCGCCCTTTCGCTTCCCGGCGCTCCCCGCTTCCTGCTTTCCGAGGCCCTGCGCGGCGAGGGCGCCGTCCTGCTCAACGATCGCGGCGAGCGCTTCATGCAGCGCTATCATCCGCTCCTCGAGCTAGCTCCCCGCGACGTCGTCGCCCGCGCCATCGCCCGCGAGGGCATGGGCGCAACCGCCGTTGAATCCCGTGTCGTTCATCTCGACATGCGCCACGTCCAGGGCATCGACCTGCATCAGCGCTTTCCCGGCATCAGCGCCGTGCTGGCGCGCTACTCGCTCGATCTCGGCCGCGATCTCATCCCCGTCCGCCCCGCCGCGCACTATCTGATGGGCGGCATCCGCACCGATCTCTATGGCCGCACTATTCTCGCCGGACTCTACGCTGCCGGAGAAGCCGCCTGCACCGGCGTCCACGGCGCCAACCGCCTGGCTTCCAACTCGCTCCTTGAAGGCCTCGTCTTCGGCGCCCGCGCCGCGCAATCGATGCTCGACGACTGCTTGCCGCAGGGGCAGAGTTTGCTGCAGGAACGGACTTCCGGAATGTCTCTGCCGGATACCGTGCCCTTGACCCCCGATGAGCAGGCGCATCTCGAAGAAATCATCGTCAAACTGCAAACTTCCATGTGGGCCTACGCCGGGTTGCTGCGCGAAGACTCCACCCTCCGCCTCGGCCTTGCCGCTCAGCAAGCCTGTGCGGACTCGCTCGCCGATCTGGCCGCGCAAAACAAGGGCAGCCGCCGCCTCACCGAAGCCCTGGCCATGAGCTGTGTGGCCCGTGCCATCCTGCTTTCCGCCCTGGCCCGCACCGAGAGCCGCGGCGCTCACTTCCGCAACGACTACCCGCAGCGCGACGACCAGAACTTCCTCAAGCACTCGCTCTTCACCGGCCATGAGCCGGTCATCTTCCAGGCCTGGTAAGTAAATCAAGCTCTAGAAACAAAAAACTGCGGAAGAGCAATCACTTCCGCGGCGTGGATTTTCTCGTTGTTTAATGAATGTGTGCGGGTGCCCCACCCTCGCCGCGCATTTGTTTTTTCGGCTAGGGAAAGATGCGCGCCGGGGACAAAGAGATTCGTTACCAAGGTGATTATCGCCCTGGGAAACGTAAATACATTTTTCGTTGCGAATTGCAGATAATTACCCTCAATCGGCGCACGATGTTCATGAGAGGTCCAGACAACCAATGAGGTCGAACTGGGTCAGAATGTCGGAAGAGGTCGATTGGTGCGGGATAACCTGTCCAAAATCTAGGACATCTGCCCGGTTTATACCCCCAAAAGCATACCCTCCCCCCTCGGGGGTCCATTCTCCGTTTGTTCGCTTTTTCCTGCGAAACTACGGACCTGTAAAACTGGGACCGTAATGGCATATCCTGATTGATTTTGCTTCATAAAAATCCACTTAGTATTCAAGTTCTGGCTGCTACTGCCGATAATCCCCTTGGTAAAGCTTCATAGACAAACCCAGCCCGGCAAACCGGGAGAACGGATATACCCATGCCTGTAAATTTTGGCGACATTACTACATACCACCTTGTAGAAGCTGCCCGGCATCATGCGATGGCCAAGGCAGCGCGCGACCGGGGATGCCTCGCTGATGCTGACTATCAGGCTGGCTTGGCTGCGCGATGGGAGGAGGTCGCCCGGCAGCAAGTGACCACGATGCGGAAGACTCCCGCACGCCGCATCGCAAAGCCGAGGCAAATCTTCCCGGCTGCAAAGACGCTGCCTGAACCATTTTCAGTTGTCTGTCGGTTGGCCGTTGTGCGCGGCCTTCAACACATCGCCGCGGTGCTCTCACCAACCATGGTCAAGCCGGAGATTCCTCTCCATGTCGTGCCGCCCCGCTGATCGCGGCTTGCAATCACACATCAATCACCTGTCAATCGGAGCGAAGATGGGCGCATCCTCGTGGGATCGCTGTCCATTTGGGGAGCCGGAAATTACGGCAACTTGAATGCTTTCACGGCAATGGCGTTGGGCGCGCGGCCGGCGGGGAGCAGGGTAAACAGCGAGTGCGTGGCCGTGCGCGCAACGGCGACGTCACCGGAGCGGGAATCAACGACAAAAAGCAGTAGGCCCGAGTTGGAAAACGCCAGCGCCGAAGAACCGTCGCCGGCATGGATGGAGCCGATGCGCTGGCCTTCATCGATGGCGTAGACGGTGACGTATGGAGAGCGGAAATTGGCCACATAGAGCATGGCGTTGTCAGCCGAAACCAGGCCGCGAACCGGAGTGTCTCCGATGAGGGTGACGCTGTTGACGTCATCGGTGCCGGTAATGATCTCGGAGATGGAGTCGGAGAGCGAGTTCAGTGCGAACACTTCACCGCCGTCGGGCTTGAGGGCCAACTGCATTGGCGCCTGGCCCACATCCAGCAGGGCCTCCAGCCGGTCGGGCTGGGCGGGAACGAACGGGGCGCGGCCCGGTTGAGAGGAATGGACTTCAGGATGAGCCAGTGCAATGACCATGATCTGGTGGCCGCCCGAGCAAGGAACAAAAACTTTTGAGGAATCAGGAAGAATGACGGCATCCGAGGCGCCGGAGCAGCCCTCGAAGATTGCGCGCAGGCGGCGTGTTGCCGGATCGAAGAGGCTCACCGAGTTGCCGCGCCGGTTGGCGACGGCCAGGGTCTTATTGTCGGGGGAGAGGCGGGCGGCAACCGGCTCCTCGCCGGCGCCGATGGCCGCGATCTCGCTTCGCGCTTTGAGGTCCAGCACAGAAATAGTGTTGGAACCGGAGTTGGCCACGTAAGCCACCTCGCCCGAGGAATCAATCTCGATGGAGACCGGCAGGCGGTGGACATTGATGGCGCCCGCCACCGTGTTGTTTTCCGCATTGATCACCGATACCGAACCCTGTCCATCAGCAGCGCCGGAGTTGACCACGTACACTTCGTTGCGGGTAGGGCTGGCGGCCACGGCTACGGGCTTTTGGCCGACCGCAAGCTCGCGGTCCACGCGCACATCCACCACGTCCAGAACGGTGACGGTGTTGCTGTCGCCGTTGGTCACATAGGCGTATTCGCGATAGTTGGCCGGGTACTGCGGGAAGTCGTGGGAGCGGCAGCCGGCGAGTGCCAGCGCCAGCAGGGCAACAATGGAAACGCAGCTGATCGTGGCTTTCGGTGACAGCATCATGCGTTCACGCTTTGGCAGCCTCCACGCGGACGCCACGCGGCAGATTCCGGCCAACCACCGGGGCGATGCGTTCCAGTTCGTCCATCATGCCGGCGAATTGGGTGGGATAAATCGACTGGGGTCCGTCGGAGAGAGCCTTTTCCGGATGGTCGTGGACCTCGACCAGGATACCGTCGGCGCCCGCGGCGACCGCCGCGCGGGCCATGGGCAGCACGCTGTCGCGCTTGCCGGTGCCGTGGCTGGGATCCACCAGAATCGGCAGGTGGCTCACCCGCCGCACTGCGGGGATGATGCTCAGGTCCAGCGTGTTCCGTGTGTGGTCGGCAAAAGTGCGCACGCCGCGCTCGCACAGAATCACTTCGTAGTTGCCCTCGCTCATCACGTACTCGGCGGCCATCAAAAACTCTTCCAGCGTGGCTGAAAGGCCGCGCTTGATCATTACCGGCTTTCTCAGTTGGCCGGCGCGCTTCAGCAGGGAATAGTTCTGCATGTTGCGCGCGCCGATCTGCACCACGTCGGCCCATTCGGCAACCAGCTCCAGCGTCTCGTTGTCGATGGCCTCGGTGACAATGCGCAGCCCGAAGCGCGAGCGGATCTCGGCCATGATGCGCAGCGCCTCCAGGCCCAGACCTTGAAAAGCATAAGGGGATGTGCGCGGCTTGTAAGCGCCGCCGCGAAAGAACTGCGCTCCCGAGGCGGCCACTGATTCGGCAATAGCAAATGCCTGTTCGCGGCTTTCAACGGAGCAAGGCCCGGCGATGATGGCCAGGTTGCGGCCGCCGATTGCCGCATCCGTTCCCTCGAAGCGGATGACGGTGTCTTCTTCCTTCACGTCCCGGCTGGCCAGCTTGTAAGCCTTGGAAACGCGGATCACTTCGGCGACGCCGGGAAGCTCTTCCAGGTTGCCGCGATCCACTTCGCCCTGGTTGCCGGTGATGCCGATAGCGGTGCGCTGCGCTCCGGGAAGCGGGTGAGCGCGGAAGCCCAGCCGTTCAATTGCTTCGCAGACCGCCTGAATTTGCTCCTGCGTTGCCTGCGCCTTCATGACTACCAACATGGCTGGACTCCTCGAACCCTCAGTCTAATCGGCTGGGACGGCGAAGGGCAATTGCCTGGAGAGTGCGGGCTTAACCGGGACTCGACTTTTCAAAGAACGTATATTGCCTATGAGGCAGTGCGGCCGCCGCAAGAGCGGGGAGCGCAGTGTTTGCATACCTGCCTTTAAACTTCTGCTTTCGTAATTACAGTGGCGCTCGCAATTTGGAAACCCTCCTGGATGAAGAGGCGTTGTGGTGGCTACACTCCCGCAGCAATCCTTTTCCATTTAGAATAAAAGAGTTATGACCACCCTGAAAGCCGTTCGCGGCACCCGCGACCTGTTGCCGCCGGAGACCGCTCTTTGGAACCGTATTGAGGCCACCGCGCGGGATGTCTTTGCCCGCTACAACTTCGGCGAGATTCGCACGCCGGTCTTCGAGGAGACGGCCTTGTTTGCGCGCAGCGTGGGCGAGGAGACCGACATTGTCTCCAAGGAAATGTACACCTGGGAGGATCGCGCCCGCGCGCAATCGGAGAAGACCCAGTCGCTCACCCTGCGCCCCGAAAACACCGCCGGCGTGGTGCGCGCGGCCATTGAGCACAATCTCTTCGAAAGCGGCCAGTTGCAGAAGCTCTACTACATCGGCCCGCAATTCCGCCGCGAGCGCCCGCAGAAGGGCCGCTACCGGCAGTTTTCGCAGATCGGCGCGGAGGTCATCGGGCCGCCGTCGTCGGGCAGCGAATCGCCCCTGCGCGACGCGGAAATCCTGGAGATGCTGGCCACACTGCTCGACGAGTTGGGCATCACCGGCTGGACGCTGGAACTGAATTCAGTTGGCTCCTCCGCAGACCGCGAACGTTACAACCTGGCGCTTCGGGCCGCTCTGGTTCCGGTAGTGGGAAAAATGTGTGCGGACTGCCAGCGCCGCGCCGTCACCAATCCGCTGCGCGTGCTGGATTGCAAGATTCCCGCTGACCAGCCCATCATCGCCGCGTTGCCGGTAATTGCCGATTCGCTGGACGATGCCTCACGGGCACACTTTGCCGCCGTCACCGCGGCGTTGGACGCGGTCGGCGTTCCCTATACACTGAACCATCGCCTCGTCCGCGGCCTGGACTACTACACGCGCACCACCTTCGAGTTCACCCACGGAGGGCTTGGCGCGCAGAACGCCCTGCTCGGCGGAGGCCGCTACGACGGCCTGAGCGAGATGCTCGGCGGACCCCGCGCGCCGGGCATCGGCTTTGCCATGGGCGAGGACCGGCTGGTGCTCACCCTCCTCGCTGCACTCGACGAAAAGTCCCCCATACAGCAAAAAGCCGAGGCATTCATCGCCCCGCTGGGCGATAAAGAAAAAGCAGATGAATTAATCAAATTGAATGCCGCCGCCCTGGTTCTGGCCCGCGAACTGCGTCACCAGGGGCTATGGATCGAGCTGGGCGAGGGCAGTTTCAGATTGAAAAAATCCTTTGAAGCGGCCGACAAAATCGCCCGCCACATTATCATTCTTGGCGAAGATGAGCTGAAATCCGGTATTCTTACGGTGAAGAACTTCTCCACAGGCATACAGACCAAGGTTCCCCGCGCGGAGCTGGCCGTCTATCTATCCACACCCGCAAGCGAATAGAGGGCACAGGTATTGCTGGACTTTTTAGGAAATCTCGAACGGACGCATTATTGCGGCGAGCTGCGCTCGGCCCACGCCGGCCAAAAGGTCGTTGTCATGGGCTGGGTGAACCGGCGGCGCGATCACGGCAACCTGATCTTCCTTGACCTGCGCGACCGCACCGGCATCAGCCAGATCGTGCTGGACAAGGAGTTGATTCCCGACGGCCACGCCAAGGGCGAGCATGTCCGCCCGGAGTACGTTGTCGCCGCCGTGGGCAAGGTGCGCCTGCGCGATAAAGATTCCATCAACCCCAAGATGGAGACCGGCGAGGTCGAGATCGAGGCCACCCAGCTCCTCGTCCTGAACGACTCTCGCCTGGCGCCGTTTTCACCTTCCGAAGAAGCCATCCAGAACGAAGAGGTCCGACTCAAGTATCGCTACGTGGATCTGCGCCGCGCCGAGATGCAGCGCAATTTTCGACTCAGACACGACATCACGCTGGCCATTCGCGACAACCTCAGCCAGCAGGGCTTTCTGGAGATCGAGACGCCCATCCTCACCAAATCCACCCCTGAGGGTGCGCGCGATTTTCTGGTGCCCAGCCGCGTCCATCCCGGCGAGTTTTTCGCGCTGCCCCAGTCGCCGCAGATCTTTAAACAAATTCTGATGATCTCCGGCTTCGACAAGTACTTTCAAATCGCCCGCTGCTTCCGCGACGAAGACTTGCGCGCCGACCGCCAGCTGGAATTCACGCAGGTCGATCTGGAGATGAGCTTCCCGCGCCAGGAAACGGTCTTTGCCGTGGTCGAGCAGTTTATGGCGGCGGCCTTTGCCGCGGCCGGCGTCACGCTGACTACGCCCTTCCCCATCATTACTTACGATGAATCAATGCGGCGGTTCGGCAGCGACAAGCCGGACCTGCGTCTGCCTGGACTCACCGACGTGCGCCCGGCCTTCACGGATGAGGCTCTGGCCACGCTGCAAATCGATCCCGCGCTGCCGGTAGTCGCGTTGCGCATTCCCAACGTGGGCGAGCTGAGCCGCAAGGAGCGCGAGGACAACCATCCGCTCTTCGATCTGAAGAAGGGGGCAAAATTTATTGACGATTTCAAGCGCCTGGCCAAGAGCTTTCCTGAGGCCGCCGTCAAGGTGCGCGAGTTCGTGGGCGCGTCCGAGGCCGACTTCGTCATCATCGTCGCCGGCGACCCGGCTCATCCCGTCAAGGCCAGCGACACCAAGTTTGCCGGACGGCTCTCGGAGCGCGAGATCAACGTCTACTCCGCCGCTGGTAACTTCCGCACCGAACTGGCTAAGAAATACGCTGACCGGCACGGAGCCTTTGCCACTACCGATGAGGCCGTCAAAGAGGCTGCCGCGCCTGCACCTCAAGGCGGCAAGAAGCTACCAGTTTCCGCTGTAGGTGCATTCCATCCCATCTGGATCACCGACTTCCCTATGTTCGAGTACGACGCAGCAACCGCGAAGTGGGTGCCGGCACACCACCCCTTCACCGCGCCCTACGAGGCCGACATGAAGAACCTGGTCAGTGATCCGGCCAGCGTACGCGCGAATTGTTACGACCTGGCAATGAACGGCATGGAACTCGGCTCGGGCTCCATCCGAATTCACCGCAAGGACATCCAGCAGCAGATCTTCCAGTCGCTCGGCATTTCCGATGAGGAGGCCCGCTCGCGCTTCGGATTTTTCCTCGACGCTCTGGAGTACGGCACGCCGCCCCACGGCGGCATCGCGCTCGGACTGGACCGCATCGTGATGCTGCTGGCCGGCGCGCCCAGCCTGCGCGAGGTCATCGCCTTCCCCAAAACCGCCAAGGCGGTCGACCTGATGGTCGACGCGCCCACCACGGCCACCGAGCAGCAGTTGAAGGAACTGCACATCCGCGTGGCGCTCAAGAGCTAGTCGTTTACAGAATCAATAACTTAAAAGCCGATTTTATCGCCGGGGAGATCGGCATCTGCTTCATATATATATTGATATGCGCCGGCCCTGGGGTCAGGCCAAGTTCTTCTTGACACTGTTTCATTAACGTACATATACTTCTCGTGCCAAAGTTAATCACATTACTTGGTGCTCTAAAAATTGAGGCTAACGAGGAAATGTTCGAGTCCGTTCCAATCACACATCTGAATAGGAGATCCGAGATGAATTCCTCACTTCTGCGTCCGAATAAGAGTTTGTCAATTGGCTTGATCGCTCGCGCCGCATTGCTGATAGTAACGATTGCAATGCTCGGAAGCGGGTACCTGAGAGCTCAAACAGTAGCAGCATACGACTTTGAAGACAATACCGCAGACGGATGGGGCTCGTTTTACGGCGCGAGCACGCCGACGGCAACGGCGGTGGCAGCTTATACGGGCTCTTACAGCCTTTTGACGACGACTGCCACTGCCGGACACGGCGGGCCGTCGATCTCCCTGAACAGCATTTTGCTGCCAGGCGCGCAGTACACGATCACTGGCTGGGTCAAGCTGGCCTCTGGCGCCACCAGCGCGAATGCGAATTTCTCGATAGTACGCAACGATCCAACCTGTTCCGGTGGCACCTGCTACGACACCATCGGCGGCTATGAAATTGCGGTGACGGACGCGGGCTGGGCACAGATCGGCGGCAGCTATACGGTGAGCACGACGGAGACGAGCCTGCTCCTGTATGCGCAGATGGTGAATGCAACCAGCCAGATCGGCTTTTATCTGGACGATGTGGTGATTACCGAGACCGCGCCGCCGCCGAATGGATCGACGATTGCGACCTATCTCTTCAGCGGCAGCACGGACGGCTGGTTCCCCTTCGGATCGCCGACGCTGACGCCATCGACCTCGCCGCTGGCTGACCCGAATGGAAATTCGACCAGCCTGCTGGTCTCGAATCGGACCGCAACTTGGATGGGCCCAGCCCTGAACCTTTTGAGCGTGAATAATATGGTTGCCGGCGCGACCTATCAGATCACCGCGTATGTGATGCTGGCGGCGCCGGAAGCGGACAATCCGACGGTCTCGCTATCGACCGTGACGGCCGACTGCGCCACCAGCGGAGCGTATGGGACGATCGCCACCTCGGCGGTCTTGTCGAGTACGGCATGGACCAAGGTGCAGGGCACCTTCAGCTACAGCAATCTGCCGGGACCGCCCACGCAACTGGACCTCTATCTGCAATCGAGCAGCGCGACGGATTCCTTCTACGTCAGCGACGTGACGATCGGCGAGCTTTCGCCGGCGCCGCTCAACCCAAGCCAGCAGGACAACACCGGCATTACGAGCACGTTTGAAGATGGAACAGTGGACGGCTGGGGTTCGCGCTCCGGCAGCTCTACGGTAGCGGTGTCATCTGCGGCAGCGCACAGCGGCAGTTACAGCCTGCTGACCACCGGCCGCATCGCCAACTGGGATGGGCCCTCGATCAGCATCAGCGACAAGATGTATGTCGGCTCCACGTATAACATAAGCGTGTGGGTGCTACTCACGCCGGCCGATGGATCGTCGCACTTTATCAACATGAGCCTGCAGACGACGAAGAGCGGAACCACCAGCTATCCAGGCGTGAACGGGTATCCAGGCACTACGGTTCTGGCCGATGGCAACTGGCACCAGATCAGCGTGATGGGCTACACCATGTCCAGCCCGTATGACACCGGCCAGGCTTCGCTCTATCTTCAGACCATGCCCGCGTCAGGCACCGACGAGGTCTCGTTCTACATCGACGACTTCCAGTTGAGCTATGTGCCGCCGGCCAGTATCCAGACCGGCATTCCGTCGATCTTCCAGACGCTCTCGTCGTACTTCCCCATCGGTGCTGCGGTGGATCAAACCGATCTTTCGGGCGCGCACGGGCAACTACTGGCGAAGCACTTTAACAGCATGACGCCGGGCAACGACCTGAAGTGGAGTTCTACGGAAGCCTCGCTGGGCGCCTACACCTTCGGCAACGGCGACAACCTGGTGAATGAGGCTGTCTGCAACAACATGAAGGTGCGCGGCCAGAATCTGGTTTGGTCAACGGGCGCGCAGACGCCGTCGTATGCATTTGGGGACGGAACGAACTCGCCCGCAAATCAGGCGACAGTGATTGCGAATATCCAGGAGCACATCCAAAGCGAAGTGCAGCACTTCGGCAGCAAGGTATATGCCTGGGATGTGATCAATGAACCGCTCGATCCCAACCAACCGGATTGCCTGGAGCATGGACCGTTCTACCAGGTGCTGGGCAAGAGCTATATTGATGTGGCCCTGCAGGCGGCGCGACAGTATGCTCCGGCCGGCACGCTGCTGTTCATCAACGAATACAGCACCGCGGACCCCAACCGCCTGGCTTGCCTGGCGAGTGTAGTCCAGGACCTGAAGAGCCGGGGCATTCCCCTCGACGGCATCGGACACGAGATGCACAACGCCATCAACTATCCGTCGGTCGGCGCGGTGGTCGATGCAATCGACACCATCGCCGCGGATTTCCCCGGCATTAACCAGCAGATCACCGAGATGGACATCAGTGTCTACAATGCCGGTGACATCAAATCGAACTACGGAAACAGCATTCCGCCATCGGTTCTGGCCGAGGAGGGATGGCTTTACGCGCAGTTCTTTGACGCCTTCCGCCAGTTGAAGGGCGTGATCAGCAGCGTAACTTTCTGGGGCATGGCGGACGACGACACCTGGCTGGATAGCTTCCCGGTCAGTCGCACCGACTATCCGCTGCCCTTCGACATGAACTTGCAGGCCAAGCCCGCATACTGGGGCATTGTTGATCCAACCCAACTGCCGGGTTACGGTTTGACCTTCGCGGCCAGCAGCCAGGCCGGAGCAGGGAACACGAGCGTGTGGACCTTGACCGCAACCAACGGCAGCGCGGGCACGGCCTATGCGACGCAGATCAACGGCCTGACACTGACGCAGACCTCGGGAACGGCCTGCTCTCCGGGCATCACGCCGCCAAGCGCGTACCCGGTTGTTCTCGGTGACATTCCGGCCAATGGAAATGCAAGCGCATCCTTCACCATCGACTTTACCGGCTGCGGCGCTCAGGCAAAATTCACCATGAGCGCGCCCTGGAGCTCGGCAACCTACGAAACCGGAACCTTCGTTGCTTCTGCTACCTCTTCTTCGCTGACTAAAAGCAATCCAGAGGCTACGCTGATTTCGCCCACGCCTGGCTCAACCCTTACCGGTCCCATCCAGACCTTCACCTGGAATCCTGCCGCCGGCGCCACGGGCTATTTGCTTTTCCTGGGAAGCACCGGCGCTGGCTCGGCCAACCTGTTTGACGGTCATACGACAGGCACTACTCTCACGGCCAATGGCCTGCCGCTCAACGGCGAGACGATCTATGCGCGGCTCTGGACCAATTTCAATGGAGTCTATGCGTATAACGACTACACCTTCACCGCGGCCTCATCGGCTGCGCTGACCTCACCCACGCCAGGTACGGTGTTTACCGGTACCAGCGTGAGCTTCTCTTGGACGCCGGTTGCTGGGGCCACCGGCTACACCCTTGATCTGGGCAGCACTGCAGCTGGCTCAAGCAACCTGCTTGCCTCTAACACAACTGCCACCACCATCACGGCCAACAATCTGCCGTACAATGGCGAGAAAATCTATGCGCGGCTCTGGACCGATTTCAATGGGGACTGGACGTACAACGATTACACCTTCACCGCGGCCGCACAGGCGGCGCTGACCTCACCCACGCCAGGCAGCACCTTTACCGGCATCAGCCAGATCTTCACGTGGAATTCCGTTGGCGGGGCCACCGGTTACATGCTTTTCCTGGGCAGCACGGGCATTGGCTCGGCCAACCTGCTTGACGCTCACACAACGGCCACCACCGTCACGGCCAACAACCTGCCGTTCAATGGCGAGAAAATCTATGCGCGGCTCTGGACCAATGCCAATGGGGTCTGGACGTACAACGATTACAACTTCACCGCGGTCTCGCCGGCTGCGCTGATCTCTCCCACGCAAGGTACGGTGTTTACCGGCGCCAGCCAGACCTTCACGTGGACTTCCGTTGGCGGGGCCACCGGTTACACCCTTGATCTGGGCAGCACGGGAGCTGGCTCGAGCAATCTGCTGAAAGCTAACACAACGGCCACCACCGTCACGGCCACCAACCTGCCGGTCAACGGCGAACCGATCTATGCGCGGCTCTGGACCAATGCCAATGGGGTCTGGACGTACATCGATTACACCTTCACCGCGGAGTAGTTCATCACCTGGGACAACCGGCGTTCATTGAAGTCTCCCACCCTGGCGACAAAACGTCGCGAGGGTGGGGACACCCCATCCATGTACCAGGCCGGTTGAGGTTTATCGATTGCCAACCTTTCCGTGATTAAACAACGGAAAGGATGGGGCAGGTGCAGTTATAGAGGGTCAAGATTTCGATAAATATTTGGTTGCCGAACCGGGTTGGAGGCTTACGCTGGGTGCCACCGGTCCCTCGCCTTTGGGGACCAGGGAAATCACGAATTCCATGCCGTGAAGCGCCCTCCGCCTGGACTGCCTCCTGAGCGAAGTCGAAGGATCTGCGTTTGCCTTTCATTACGGAAGCGTAGTCGAAGGGGCAAGTCTTTTGCATATAATTTCGGTCTTTTCCTGCACAATAAATTCTGGAGAAACAAAGATGACCGAAACCATCCAAACCACCCCCGCTCCAATCGAGGCAAACGAACCCGGCGACGCAACCGCAAACCCTGCCGTCGCCCGCTGCATGAGTGTCTGGAAGCACGCTTATCAGAGAGAACTCGCCAAAGGACAATCTGATTTCATGGCCTCCCACATCGCCGGCCAGGCCTATCGCCGCGCCATGCCTCCGCTCGCCGGGCAAGAAAACATCCGTGATTTTATCGCCTGCGTCGCTTACGGGCTGCTCATCGGTGCCATCGATCAGAAATACGCTGCCAACCTGCTTTATGCCGCCCAGGTTGCGCACACCACGATCCGCAATCAGTCAGCGACCTCCAAAACCGCCGCCGTATGAGCTACCCCCCTCCCCCCCCCAATATTTATTTTTGGCCGCAATTCCTTGCAGATTAATACAGCAATCTATGATTCATCGCTTCTTCTCGTTGCGCGGATAATGCAGATAAATATATATATTCTCAACAAGATACATGGATTTCGATCCGCAGGCGGAATTCGCCGCAGTTCGTCCCGGCGTCTCAGCAGGTGAGATTTGCACATTTGCTGTTAAAAACCCTTTGCAGATAATTACCCTGCGCATCTCCAGGTTGGAATTGCGCTCTATTTGGGTACAGAAATCTGGGAAATGTCATTGCGCTCTTCGGTCACACAAGTAAAAGAAAGGCCCGGACTTTCCGTCCGGGCCGTTCTTGTTGAGTGCAAGCGTGCGTTCGTGCCATTATTTTTCGCTCACCAGGGCGTTGAGTAGACCTTGGCCATTGGGGCTTCCCCAGCCGGTCACCAGGTCATATCCGGTCACAGCCGAATAGCTGCCGGATTTGCCGCTGGTGATGTCGTGGAAGTCCGTGCCGTAGCTGGAACTCACGCCAAATGGGTAGATGTAGGGGTTGATGAAGCCGAGAGGCTTGTAGCTGTCGGCTGCCAGTTGTTGATTGACCAGGGCCATGTAGCCGGCCCACATGGGAGCGGCAAAGCTTGTCCCGCCAAATAAATTGGCCTGGCAGGCGACCTGGTCGGCGCAGGTGTAGAAGGTGAAGTTGGCATTGGCCGAAACATCCGGTCCGTTGCGATAGGTGGTCGAGCCCTTGTTACTGGAGTTGATCACGCCGGAGAGTTTTTGCCACGCAGGAATGGCGATCTTGTCCGGCGAGATGCCGCCGCCTGAATCCGCCCAGGCGGTTTCCGATTTCCAGGGGCCGGCCGCGCTGGCGGTGATCAGGTCCGTGCCGCCCACGGAAACGACATTCGCATCGTCCGCCGGCCAGGCCTCGTTTCTCGACGACCAGGTCGAAGCGTCGCCCGAGGCCGCAAAGAAGTTCTGGCCCTGAGCCGACATCTTCTCAAAGTAGGGGTCAAGCGTGCTTGCATCCGCCGGCGTCCAGCCCCACGAGCAGCCAATGGTCGTGGGCAGCGGGTTGTGGGTGGTCATGGCGCTGATGATGGCCGTATCGGTCGAGCCGACGTACATCACCAGGCTGGCCAGCCCGGGAGCCATGCCAAGAGCCTGTGTCATGTCCAGGGTCTGTTCGGTATCGTCGCAGCCTCTGGTGCATTCGTACTCGGAGGTACTGTACTTCGAGCAGGTGCAGCTGGTGCTGGTGCCATCGGTGGACAGCAGGGTAATGGGCACTTTGTTGGTTTGCCCGACGTTCTTGAAATAGGTGTTCAGGTCGGCCAGGTCGGTGCCGAGATACTCGAACAATCCGAGGTTCTGGCCGGCGCCGGTCAGGGCCGTTCCGCCGTAGTATGCCGCGCGCATATCGCTGCCTAAAAACGATGCCGATGGGCCGCTTCCGGTGGTGGCATGGGTCACGGCCTCCTTCGCATCAATGCCATGGGCCGCCGCGTAGTCGTACCTGTTGACCAGCATGGGCTTTGGAATCGAGTAATTGTCCAAACCGGAGATGTGCCACAACTGGAAGGGAAGATCCGTAGTGGGCTCGCGATCCGCTGCGTAAAAGACGCGGTTCTCGGTGGGATGCTGGTAGGTATTCAGGTTGATATGGAAGGCCGTCTCGATAGCCGAAACAGCGCCCGTGACCTGCACATCCATGCCATCGCGCGAGCCGCCGACAACCGTCAGGCCGTTCGCCTTTGCGAAGGCAAGCACGTCAGTATATTGCGCCTGGGTAGGGCCAAAGCGCGCGGTAAACTCCTGCGGCGTAAGGAATTGCCGGTAGGAGGCGCTGGCCGGATTGTAGAGATCGGCCAGGAAGGTTTCCAGGCCAGCCGGGTCACTCAGCGTCAAAACAATATTCAGCTGCATCTGCTGGGTTTCGGGCAGGCGCCCAATCAGCAATGCTTGCCCATTGACAACTGCATCGCGCACATGGCGCGTCTTCAGCGATTGTGCATGGCTGGCCAATGTTCCAGCCAAGAGAATCGCCGCGATGGTCAACACAAATACTCCGATTCTTCCTTTCACGATTCCTCCTGTCAGGACTTGTAGCGGGGGAGTTGATAATCCGCCATCAAGGAGACTATTTGCCAATTGTCTGTAAGGACACCGTGGCTGTCAACCAAAAACCGCCCTTGAGTTGACCCCTTCTGTGTAAAAAGTCTCTACGGAAATGAATAAGTTTTAAGGCTGCTGGAACCAGGCAAACACACCTTCCATGCCAGATGCGCCTGAGGCGGTGCTGCCGACCCACGGCTCCTTGGATTCTGCTACACTGATTCAAGCGCAATCAAGGGGCCAAAAAGCGCCAGGCCGCGCCCATTGATTCGCTCCTGCAACCCATGTTCGGGGAGTGGCTCAGCCTGGTAGAGCACCTGGTTCGGGACCAGGGGGTCGGAGGTTCAAATCCTCTCTCCCCGACCATTATTATCAATAACTTACAGACTAGAGAACCCGACACTCTGGTATTGGCCCAGATGCACTAGAGCCGGTAGGCGCGTCAATATAGGGTTTTTCGCCTAACCTTGGATGAAACACTATCTACAAATATATCTACAGTCGAATGCGGTGAACCCCTTCGTTTAGACAGTTTTCAGTTGCTACACCAGCAGCTTTTTGGTTCTGAATCCTTCACATGATACAGATCGGGCTTCATACAGGTTGAGACACGGTTCGGACCTGGAGGTCATCGAATTGATTCTCCCTGCTGGGTAGAGGTAATGGGGTAGGGACGGCGTTTGAGTCCCTTCCCCTACCAACGCTGTTGAAACTTTCTGCTGTGTTGCGGCGAAGAATCGCACTGTAGCAGCATGCAACTCCGCTTCACATTTTCCGTGGGGTTTGCGATTCGAACTCCTTGAGCGTGTGGTAACTCAAAGCGGAATGCAGACGTTCTTAGTTGTAGTACCGCTCGATGAACTCCTCGATGTGGAAATGAAGGCGCTCCAGATCCTCGTACTCGTTGGCGTAGTTTACCTGCCGCTTGTGCGTCTCGAAGAAGCTGCGCAACTGGCGTTGTCATATGGATTCACCGGCTGGATCATGATTGGAACCAACACGTGCTGCTTGATGAAGGAGTTTACGAAACATACTCTAGATAAATACAGTGAACCGTGGGACAAGCATATAGCCCAGTCTTTCAGAAATCTGCAAATCTAGGATATTCCGTTCGAGTAATAACTGAAAACATAGATATTTATGTTTTCATTACGTAAGTCTCATGTGTTGCTTATAACTATATTCGACGCACATATGGAATCTTTACGGCTACCACTCTAATGTCGATTTAAGTTACACCCCTCTCACAGACAGAGTGGATATAAGTGACCAAGTGTAACACATGCTTAAGGGCGCAATGTTACTCAGCCTTTTCGAAAACACTGTGTTTCCTTTGCGGCTTCTTTATGTCGCTTTGCATATTAATAAAGTGAGGAATGAAACCCAAAAAACAGTCATCCTCAGCGAGAACCAAAGCTTCATAACCTGGCGACGCATGGCGTCGTGGAGATGAGACACCTATGAAGAACAATTTCAGGATGGTCATCGTATTGGGAGCTGCAATATGCGTGCTCGCCATGCAACTCGAGTGTAAAGCCCAAAGTACAATGCCAGACAACGCCACAACGCCACCGAGCGCGAACGCTGCTGCGAATCCTTCTGCTGCCGCGGCACCGACCGACAGCGAAGCAATCATCAAAGAACTCACGGAGATGAAGGCGCGGATCGAGCAACTTGAATCCGAACTGAAGGCAGTCCGCGACGCCAACGCGCTGCGCGCGGCAGAGAAGACCGCTGTGAGCAGCGCTCCGAGCACTCCGGTGGCCACAGGTCAGGCCGCGGCAGCGCCTGCCCTGGCGGCGGCTCCCGCGCCACCAGAGATTCCCGCCCAGACAACCAAAAAGGGCGAGCCATTCCCCGGAGACTGGACCTGGCTCAATGACAACGGGCACCAAGTGGACAGCCCCATGGCGACAAAGTACTTCACGCCGGAGTTTCGCGCCGACGCCAACTACACCATCGATATGAACCATCCCCCGGATGACACGTTGGGCGGCTCGACGGAAACCTTCCGCTCCGATGAGTGGCAGGTGGAAAATGTGAGCCTCGGCGGTGACATCCGCATCGACAATGTGCGCGGGCGCTTTCTCTGCCTCTGCGGCGGCCTCTGGTCCACCACCACGGCGCGCAACGATGGCAGCGTTAACCGCGGCAGTTGGGATTTGAAAGGCGCCTACCAGTATATGGCCGAAGGTTGGGGCGGTTATCACTTTGACGTGCAGCACGGGCTGAATGTGGATGCCGGCATCTTTGTTTCCTACATCGGCCTCTTCAGCTACTATAACTTCGACAACTGGACCTATCAGCCATCGTTTGTCTCCTCGAACACGCCTTGGTTCTTCAATGGGCTACGCGTACAGTGGTTTCCGACTGCGAAACTGAAGATCGAGCCCTGGTTCATCAACGGATGGCAGTCGTATGCCCGGCCCAACGGCAAGAACGGCCTGGGCGGACAGATTCTCTGGCGTCCCACGATGTGGCTTGACCTGGTGTTTAACAATTACGGCCTGGGTGAAGACGATACCGGCTATCCCGGCCGCTCGCGCATCCACACCGACGACAGCATCCAGGTGAAGTACTACGACAAGCCGAAGAAATTCATGGACAAGATGGCGATAACCTTTACCGGCGATCTGGGCTGCGAATACGGCGGCGGAGCTCCCAGCTACGCCATCACCGGGCAAACGAGCTTCAATCCCCAGGGGCTTTCGCCTGAGATGGGCACAAGTTCGGACTACACCGGCGGCGTGAATTGCCACAACGACCACAACGGCCGTCCCAAGCAGGACTTCGAAGGCTGGATGATGTACAACCGCTACTGGTTCAAGAAGGATCGCTATGCGATCACTCTGGGCGGCGGCGAGATGAAAAACCCTGGTCGTTACCTGACACTGCTTCCCCCCATCAATGGCGCCACGGCGGTATCCGGCTCTCCATACTTTACCGGGAATCCAGGGGATCGCGCCAATATGCACGACATGACATTCACATTTGACTATATGCCCAGCCAGTTCATTACCTTCCGCTGGGAGACGGGTTGGCGCTACTCGGACGTTCCTTACTGGACCGGCGGCAGGCATGCCGGATCCGGCACCGGCATCACGCCTCCAGGGGGCGACAACGGTAATCCGGCGGACTACCAATGCGCGGCTGGCGGAGACTCCGGCTACGGCTATGTCTCCACTAACTCGAATACAGGGATTGGTGTAGCTGGTATGCCGCTGGCGATTGCGAACTGTCAGGCTCTGAACTTGTCCAACGGCTTTACTACGCCTGGTGACACAAGAGCCATCTGGTGGCCAGGTTTGGTTACCAACCAGACCGTTGCCACTATGGCAATCATGATCCGGTTTTAATCGCTCAGTCCGCAATTGTGCGATTTGATGTTCAGATTGCTCATCTGCGAAGGGAACGACATGGAGAGCGTCAGTCTGATCTCAATTACAGAGGGAGGCTGACGCTGTTCCCTGCCATTGCTGCTGGCTTCAATTTGGCTGCCTCTTGCCAAACGAACTTGGTCCCATAACTCGAGGTAATCCAATGAATCGCACGTCCCTGTTTGTAACATTCGGTTGCCTTGCCGCCTGTGTTTCCATCACGGCGTGTAAGAAGGAATTTAATCCAGCGGACGGCGCGCCGCCTTTGTCGCAGGTTATGCACACCGGCGATATGAGCCTAGTGTCGGTCGATAAGCCCGGCCTGTTTCCGCTTGTCGTTACGGAACAACGTGAAGCATCCGCCGAGCTGAAAGTAACCGGCGCGGTCTATCCCGACATCGCGCGTGAGATTCCAGTTATATCGCTGGCTAATGGCCGTGTGGTCGACATCAAGGCCCGTCTTGATGATTATGTAAAAAAAGGCGCGCTGCTGATTAAGGTCCAGAGTCCGGACGTTGCTGGAGCCTTCGACATCTATCTAAAGGCCGTCAACGACGAGCGCATGAATAATATGCAGTATGAGCGCTCCAAGATTCTCTTTGAGCACGGCGCGATCTCGCAAGCCATGCTGGAGCAGACCGAAAACGCAGAAAAGGATGCGCAAGCCGACCTGACCGCTGCAGAAGAGCAGTTGAAGACACTAGGCGTTGACAAGAACCATCCCAGCAGCGTGGTAAACGTCTATGCGCCGATCTCCGGCGTAATTATCTCGCAAAATGTTACCCAGGCCGCCGCAGCCGGCGTCAACCTCTCGGGTTCTGCTACGGCTTTCACCATCGCCGATCTCTCCACTGTCTGGATCATCTGTGACGTCTATGAAAACGACATTCCAAAAATTACCCTCGGGCAGTCAGCACAGATTCATCTCACAGCCTACCCCGATAAGGTGTTAACCGGCCGCGTCAGCGACATCGGTCCTGTTCTCGATCCCAGCATTCGCACTGCCAAGGTGCGTATCGAGATTCCAAATCCCGGCATTCTGAAACTGGGAATGTTTGTGACTGCCACCTTTCAGAGCAAGACAAAGGAGATTCACGCTGTCGTGCCTGCGCCCGCTGTGCTGCACCTGCATGATCGCGATTGGGTCTTCATTCCGGCTGGAGGCAATCTGTTCAGGCGCGTTGAGGTGCGTCCTGGCATTATGCTGCCCGGCAACAAGCAGGAACTACTCTCCGGCATCGCGGCGGGGCAGCAGGTAGTCTCCAATGTTCTGCAACTGGAAGCTACTCTGGAGGCGCAATGATCCAAAAACTTGTAGACTTTGCGCTAAAGAATCGCTTTCTGATCCTGGCGATAGCGGTCATGCTGTTTGTGTGGGGAGCAATCTCCTTCCATAATCTCCCCGTCGATGCCTATCCCGATGTCGCGGACAATTATGTCAACATCATCACGCAGTGGCCAGGACATTCTGCCGAGGACATTGAAAAGCAGATTACGGTTCCTTGTGAAATCGCGATGGCCGGAGTACCAGACATGAAGAACTTGCGCTCCTTCAGCCTGGCGGGCATATCGAGCATCATGATGAACTTCAACGATGCTTCGGACAATAGCTGGAATCGCGAAAGAGTCCTGGAAAGGCTGACGGGCGTCACTTTGCCGGCAGGCCTGGTGCCGAAGTTGCAGACGGATTGGAGTCCAGCTGGGCAAATCTACTGGTATACCGTCGACAGCACAAATCCGAATGTCGACGTCATGGAGCAGAAGTCGATCGAAGACTGGACGCTTGAAAAGCAATTTAAGAATGTTCCCGGAGTTGTCGACGTTGCCAGCTTTGGCGGCATCACCAAGGAATATCAGATCCAGCTGAATCCAGATAAGCTGGTCGGCTATGGCCTGAGCATTGCCCAGATTGAGCAGCAGCTCCAGACAAACAACACCAATGCCGGCGGCAGCTTCATCGTTGCCGGAGCGCAGCAGATCAACGTGCAGGCGCAAGGCTTGTATGAAAATGTTCAGCAGATTGAAGACACGCTGATCAAAACGCAGGCCGGTACACCAATACGCATCAAGGATATCGCGGAGGTAGAGCAGGGAGCCAAGATCAGGCTGGGCCAGATTTCGAAGACCACCAAAGACGACAAGGGAAGACTGATCGACAATCCCGACGTGGTGGAGGGATCAGTGTTACTCCGCAAGGGCGCGGATGCTGATCCGGTGCTGAAAGCCATAGAGGAGAAGGTGAAGCAGATCAACGATCACATACTTCCCAAGGGAGTGAAAGTTGTGCCGTTCCTGGATCGCAGCGACTTGGTTCATCTGACCACGCACACGGTGCTGCACAATCTGACAGAGGGAATTATTCTTGTTGCAATTATTCTTATATTCTTTCTTGGCAATGTGCGCGGCGCGGTCATCGTCGCTATCACAATCCCATTTGCACTGCTGTTCGCTTCCATCTGTCTCGACTTGGTGCATATTCCAGCAAACCTGCTTTCGCTCGGAGCACTCGACTTCGGCATGGTGGTTGATGGCGCCGTGGTCATGGTGGAAAACATCGTCCGCCATCTCGCGCGCAAAAACGGCACGAGCACCGTTCAGGAGAAGATTAAACAGGCCTCGCACGAGGTTCAACGGCCTGTCTTTTATGCCATTGCCATTATAATCACCGCCTATCTGCCCATCTTTACCTTGCAGTCCGTGGAAGGCCGTCTCTTCAAGCCGCTGGCATGGACCATTGGTTTTGCTTTGCTGGGCGCGCTGGTCTTTTCCATTGTTATTGCTCCTGTATTATCCAGCATTCTGTTCAGCAAAGGCGCTAATGAGTGGCACAACCCGGTCATGGAATTCTTGAAAACCCACTACAAAAATGGCGTTAGCTGGGCTATCCATCATCGGGGTTTGACTGTAGGCGTCAGCGTAGCGGGGTTTGTACTATCGATCTTCCTCTTATCCGTCATTGGCTCCGAGTTTTTACCTCACCTGGACGAAGGAGCGCTCTGGGTGCGCGGCACTCTTGCTCCCTCGACCGGTCCGGACGAGAGTTTGGCAATCTCCAACAAAGCTCGCATTGCGCTGGCCAGCTTTCCGGAAGTGACTCAGGTGGTGGATCAGATTGGCCGTCCCGATGACGGCACGGATTGGACAGGTTTTTTTGACACGGAATATTATGTTGATCTAAAGCCGAAAGAAGAATGGCGTCCTGTCTTTCATCAGAACAAGGACAATTTGATCGCAGCGATGAATCAGCAACTGGAAATGATTCCCGGTGTCATCTGGGGATTCTCGCAGCCGATTGAAGACAATATGGAAGAGGCTGTCAGCGGCGTCAAAGGCGAGCTATCGGTCAAAATTTACGGAGACGACTTTAAGACGCTTGAGCAAAAGGGTAATGACATCGTCAGTGTCATGAGCAAGATACCGGGAATAGCCGATCTCGGATTATTCCGCATCATCGGCCAACCCAATCTCACTTTCACAGTGGATCGTCAGGCAGCTGCTCGCTTCGGCATTAATGTATCTGACATACAGGACGCGATTCAAACTGCAGTCGGCGGAACCACGCTCAGCGAAGTTTTGAAAGGCGAAGAACAATACGACCTGGTGCTGCGCTATCAAAAGCCATATCGCGACACCAGGGAAGCAATCGAGAATGTGCGCTTGCTTTCACCGACGGGAGAACGAGTATCGCTGGCACAGTTGACCAAGATCGGGACAACCGATGGTGCAGAAGAGATCTATCGCGAGGGTGAACAGAGATATATAGCCGTGAAGTACAGTGTGCGTAATCGCGATCTTGGTGGCGCGGTTGAGGAAGCGATTGCTACGGTCAATAGACTGGTTCCCTTGCCGAAGGGTTATCACTTCGAGTGGGCCGGTGAGTACGAGAGTAAGCAACGCGCCGATAAGAGATTGGCGCTTATTGTTCCGTTGACGGTGGTGTTGATTGCCATGATTCTGTTCACTATGTTCAAGTCTTTCAAGTGGGCGGGACTGATTCTGGTCAATGTGGCTTTGGCGCCGGTGGGTGGATCATTAGCGCTTCTGGTCACTCATACAAATATCAGTGTTTCGTCCAGTGTAGGCTTTCTAGCATTATTTGGCGTCTCGGTGCAAACCGGCGTGATCATGCTGGAGTACATTAATCAGCTCAGGTCGCGTGGTTACACGGTAGAAGGCGCTGCCATTGAGGGAGCGGTCTTGCGGCTCCGTCCCATCATGATGACCATGCTGGTGGCTACGCTGGGACTGTTACCCGCTGCGTTTTCACACAGCATCGGCTCCGACTCGCAGCGCCCCTTTGCCATCGTCATCGTTGGCGGACTCATGGTTGATCTGGTCATGAGTATCTTCCTTTTGCCAACGTTATACGTGTGGATCGCTCGCGACACAGACAAGCTGCCTGAGCTGGAGGTGTCAAATGAAGCCGTCTAAGCTAATATCTGTTTTCACGCATAACATTGACATTTATGTCTTGGGCGTTGCTTTCTTTGCGAGCGCCGCAAGCGCGCAGCAGGCGTTTACATGGGAGCAGGTAAAGGCTAAGTTCGAGGCGGTCAATCCCGTATTGAAAGCGGATGCGGCAAACGTAGAGGAGATGAAGGCCGAGGAGATAACTGCGTTTCTTCGCCCCAATCCACAGTTCACCATGACAGCGGATGGCACGCAGATCGCACCGCCCAATAACGTGTGGGCGCCTTTCAAGGGCACATTTGAACAGCCGAACTTCAGTTACTTGCACGAACGCGATAAAAAGCGCGAGTTGCGTCTGGAGAGCGCCAAAGAAGGTACGGAGATTTCTCAGTCCCAGCACGTTGACCTGGAACGCAATCTGATCTTTGGCCTACGTTCTGCCTTTGTGCAAACTCTACAAGCCAAGGCTGTACTGGCGTTGGCCAAAGCCGACCTGGAGTATTACGACAAAATCATCGACATCAGCCGCGCGCGCTACAAAGCCGGCGACCTGGCCAAGATCGACCTGGCACGGATCGAACTGCAGCGTGTGCAATACGAGTCTGAAATCGAAACTGCAATTGTCAATTTGCGCCAGCAGAAGATACAACTTCTTCTTCTGCTCGACGATCGCACTCCGGTCGACCAATTCGATGTGATCGGACTCTTTGAGTTAGGCCAAGATTTGCAGCCACTTAGTGATTATCACCAGATCGCGCTGGACAACCGGCCAGACCTGCGGGCGGCAATCCAGACAATTCAGCAATCGCAAACCAATCACAAACTCGCCATCTCCAATGGTTCCACTGATCCGACATACGGTGTGTGGTTCACGAATAACTCCTCGACCAATAATCCGAATGGCCTCCAGACTCTAGGGCTCAGCGTCAGCATTCCGCTGCGGATCTTCGACCGCAACCAGGGCGAGAAGAAGCGAACGTTGATCGACATCGACAAAAGCCAGGATGCTGCCGAAGCCGCCAAGGCACAGGTCTTCAGCGACGTGGACAATGCCTATGAATTGGTGCGCAGCAATATTGCGCTGATCAAGCCATACAAGGCTCAGTACCTCGATCAGTCAGTTTACGTACGCGACACAGTTACCTTTGCTTATCAACACGGCGGAGCGTCGCTAATGGATTTTCTGAATGCGCAGAGCGACTACCGCGTAGTTCAACTGGTTTATCTCCAGTTGATCGGCGCGTATATGATGGCCGCCGGCCAAATGAATCTTGCCGTAGGGCGCGAGGTCATTCAATAATTGACGTAGTCTATGTGAATGAACCAGCTACCTGGCATATTCAAGTATGAGTACAGAGAGGTTGAATCAATGAAAAGACATGAAGCTCGAGCTCGCATCGAAGAGTTTGGCATTCTTCCTTCTGTACGTGTGAATTCACGGGAACTCGCGCGATTTGCGGCGGAGACTGTTTACTCGGCGGGAATTCCAGTTGTCGAGATCACCATGACCACGCCTGGTGCGCTGGAGGTGATTGACGACCTGGCGAATCGCTATCCGGATATGGCAGTGGGCGCCGGTACCATATTGGATGAGGAAGCCGCACGCCTGTGCGTAGATGCAGGAGCCAGATTCCTGACAAGCCCCGGATTTGTTCCGGAGGTGGCGGCCTATGCAAACAGAGTCAATGTTGTAGTGCTTCCGGGGGCTTTGACCCCTACCGAAGTTATCGCGGCATGGAAAGCCGGTTCGGATCTCGTCAAAATCTTCCCAACAGGTCATATAGGGGGCATCAAGTATGTACGCGCTCTCAAGGTTCCGCTTCCGCAAATCCCGTTGATTGCTTCAGGCGGAGTGAATCAGCTGACAGCTTTTGATTTTATTCAAGCCGGTGCAACTGCGATTGGCCTCGGTGGAGAACTGCTGCCCAAGGAGGCTTTGCATTTTCACCAGGTAGATCGTATTCATGAGTTGGCGAACAGGTTCCTTGGCTTGGTGAGGGACGCGCGGGCATTACGAGAAACATACTATTAGGTCAATGCACTGAAATGTGCGTTTACATATTTCTTGTAAAGATATATTTTATTCCAGACACTCTCTTCATGCCTCCCTCATGTTATTTCTTCAATACTTAAAACATGGGAGGTATATTCACATGACCCGGAACCTGTTAGCAACATGTGTTATGTCACTCGCTTTTGCGGGTGTTGGATATGCGCAGGGTACTGCCTTTTCCTCGGAGACTGACGCCCATTACACTAAGGCACAGTTGAAGCAGTTGGTGCTCAACGCGCATACGCCGGAGCAATATTCGGCTCTCGCAAGTTACTTCGAAAAGCAGCGCGCCAACTATCTGCAGAAGGCAGAGGAAAGAAGGAAGGAGTGGGTGCAACTCAGCCAGAACGGCACGAGCCGCGCTCTCAAGGTCCCAAGGCCTGCAGACTCGGTATGGAATTATTACGAGGACTACATGCACAAGGCCGTCGAGGCAAGCACCCTCGAAGCAAAGTACAGTCATCTGGCGTCGTCGGATATTCTTGCAAGCGAGCAATAACGCGGTGAACATGAGCGATTCCGCCGCGTAGACGCCTATTGCGCGATGGAGTGCAGGGAGCTGGCTTAACTTAGCCGCTCCCTCCTCCGGTTACATATTCTATAGATGCATTCCTTATGAAATCTTCATATGTACACTGCTAGTCTTTAGCCAGCTAGCCGGGAACCCGGATTGAGCTAGGTCAGGTTAGATGGTAAATCCAGTTGTCTCGGGATCGAAACGGCTGCCGCGAAAACTTCGGGCTCTGGCACAGTGTCTGACAGCGAGTGTGGTCCTCGCTCTGCTGACCTACTACGGGTTTGTTCTGCAGATCACTTTGTTGACAATTGGCCTCCTCTATTTGTTGATTGTCGTGGCCGTAGCGGCGCTCTTCGGTTTCTGGCAGGCATCGCTGATTTCACTTCTGGCAGTAGCCTGTCTGGACTATTTCTTTTTACCGCCCATCTTTCATTTTGATATAGCAGATCCGCAGGACTGGGTGGCGTTAGCAACATTCGAAATGACGGCGCTCGCGATCAGCAGATTGCACGCGAGGGAAAGGCAAGTTGCAAATGAGGCGGCCATCCACCGCGCGGGGATGGAGCAGTTGTATGAATTGAGCCGCAGTTCGCTCTTGCTGGATTTGCGCCAGCCGCCCTGTCCACAACTGGCGATTTTGATTCATAGGATATTCGACGCGCGCGCGGTGGCCTTTTACGACGCAGTAACTGGCGGCTGCATGAACCTGAACTGTCAGGACAGGATGGGCGATTGGGAGACAGGCGAGGAAGATCTGGCCAAAGAATGCTACTTGCGCGGTACACCTCAGAATGATTCGAGTACTCAGACCTGGCAACGTGTCTTGCGAGTCGGACCGGGACCTGTGGGCGCATTGGTGGTGCGAGGGAAGCTAAGTCCTCTTGTGGTCGACGCGCTTGCTTCTCTTGCTGCAATTGCGATCGATCGGCACCAGTGGTTCGACAAGGAAGAGCGAGCTGAGAATGCGAAAAAGGGTGAACAGTTGCGTGCGACGGTGTTGGACGCACTCGCGCATCAGTTAAAGACGCCGCTTACGGCGGTTCAGACTGCCAGCTCCGGCTTGCTTGAGCTGGGAGGATTGACGGAGCCCCAATCCAATCTAGTCACACTGATAAACGGGGAAGCTGTCCGGCTGAACGAATTATGCACGCGGCTGCTGAAAGCCGTGAAACTCGAGGCGAAACAAGTCGGCCTAGAGATAGTTGACGTAGTTATACTTGATTTGGTTTCCGAGGTATTGGCTAAGTATCCAGTCGAACAGGAAAGGAATAACATCCAGGTTGCGGTGGAGAATCCTTTGTTGACGGTACGTGCGGATCGCGGACTACTTGCCATGATTCTGACGCAATTCATCGACAATGCGCGGAAGTATTCGACGGCAGGGACGCCGATTACGATTGTTGCAAGAGCAAGTCAAACCGAGTTTCTCATTTCCGTACATAACTTCGGACGGACGATTCGAATTGATGACCGGGAACGTATCTTCGAGCGTTTTTATCGCTCGCCGGAGTTGAAAGATGCCGTACCCGGTACTGGCATCGGGCTTTCAGTAGTGAAGAAAGCCGCGGAGGCGCATCATGGGCATGTTTGGGTAATCAGTGATATCAAGGAAGGAACGACATTTTTTCTTTCCCTTCCTATAGACGCAAGGAGGACGTAGTGAATACGGAGCAGCCGAGTGCAGGGCAGGGCACGATCCTCGTGGTAGACGACGACAGTTCTACGCGGAGGGCTTTGCGCGTGACCTTGACCGGAATGGGCTTCACGGTTGTGGAAGCGGCTCGCGGCGAGGAGGCATTATCGCTGGCCCGCGTAACTTGGTTCGATGCCGTGTTGTTGGACGTGGATATGCCGGGGATGGGAGGAGTGGAAGCCTGCCGAAGCATCCGGCGTGCGGTTGCGCGCTTACCAATCCTAATGTTGACAGTAATGGACAGCGAGGATGACAAGGTACTGGCGCTGGATGCCGGTGCCGACGACTACATCACGAAGCCGTTTCAAGTACGGGAGTTAACGGCGCGATTGCGCTCGGCAGTACGCAGAAGAAATGCTCAGGATGACAGCCGCGACGCACCGATCCGCTATGGCCAACTCGAATTGGATCCGGTGAAATACCGGGTGCTGAAGAGCGGGCGTCCGATTCATCTGACGCCAAAGGAATTCGAGGTTCTGCATTACCTGATGATGCACGCTGGCGAGCCGATTCCACACGCCCGCCTGCTGAAGTCCGTGTGGGGGCCGGAGTATGGAAACGAGCTCGAGTACCTTCGAACATTTATCCGTCAACTACGCAAAAAAATCGAAGACGATCCGCGCAATCCGAAGTATTTACTGACGGATGCTTATGTCGGTTACCGCTTCAACGAACTGCAGATGGAGTCATAGGGCTTGTCTATATTCGGATGATGGATAGCAAAGTATTGTCTTGGTAGCACTTAGCCAAAACTTTACCTGGGCTTACGAGAGTCTGGTTCTTGTATTTTGCCGCTGATCGGCTTCAATGTAGTCGAAATCGTAGCGGTCAAAGCACCCTGAAACAATTCAGAACCACAACTTTCAACAATATAGCCGCAACGCATTCAATCTAAAACAGTTATTTTCACACGATTACAACAAATTTCAATAAGCGGCAAAAACTGGTTCGGGACCAGGGGGTCGGAGGTTCAAATCCTCTCTCCCCGACCATTATTTTCAATAACTTACATTGAAATACGGCCAGGCTAATCGGCCTGGGGTTCCCAAGAGGATTCCCAATCGGCGCCAGTTTCGTTGGAGGGGAGGCCCTTCAGTGAAGCGGCAGTGGATTCCTCATGTCCTGAAGAGTTGATATGTAACGGATAAACTCTCGCTCCACTAACGACGGCCCATGCGATAGTCCACGTACAGGATATGAGCCTTGATCTGGTTGCCTGCTCTGTACTGTGGGAGTTGCGCCATCTTCAACATTTGGAGAATGGCGCCGGGGTTCCCTTCGCTCCACTCAACAAGCATGGGTAGAATCGTCTCCAGATTGGAAGCCCGGATTTGACTTCTTTCTGCATTGCGCCGCGCGAATTCCAATGCTATCTGCATTGGCCAATTCTTTAGTTCGAGTCGTTCCGATTTGTTCGCGCACAGTGGGCGTAGCGCGCCAATGTCTTCCATATGCGGAGACCGCGATGCAAAGATCACGGGGGTGCGCCCGTAATAGTGCAGATCTCTTATCATCCCTGTAACAACACGAGAGGGGGCGTCAAGATGATCAAGAACCATGAGAAAAGGATGGGTATCAAGGGTGCGGTGCACAATTCCCTTGAGAGAAGATGATGAGAGGGCAGCAATGTTTCCGGGTACGTTTATTCCCTCGTCTGCGGAATGGATTGCCTGGAGCAAGGCAAAAAGGAATTCGCGCGGCGCCCTCATCTGTGCTACATACAACGCTAGCGGATGGCTTTCAACGAACTTGCGTAACAACCGCGATTTGCCCACACCCTCTGGCCCGAAAACCAACATGGATTTTCGTATCTTGGCTTGATTCTGCAGAATGCCCAGTTCATCCTCGCGTTCGACACAACTTATGTACTCATGGACCAGCTCGCGTTGGGAAGAGGATAAAGGCATCGCAGCTGGATCTCTTTCTGAAGCTAACTGGCGTTGATTTCCAACGGCGGCGCTGGGGCAAAAGAAAAGACCCCTGCGTGACCGTAGGAGTCATCAGCCCTTCCGTTTCGGAGGGCATTTAAAGGCGGATTCCCTCGCCAAATCAACTTGTATCATACGCAACTTTGATGCCGCAAGCAGGAGAGCGCCCCATCCTTTCGCCAGAAACCGCCAAAGGATGGGGCGATTCTCTCCCTATGCCTTCATCGCGTGTTCGACAGCAACAGCGACAGCGACCGATGCGCCAACCATCGGGTTGTTGCCCATGCCGATCAAGCCCATCATCTCCACATGCGCGGGCACGGAGGACGAGCCGGCAAACTGCGCATCGGAGTGCATCCGGCCCATGGTGTCGGTCATGCCGTAGGATGCCGGACCCGCTCCCATGTTATCGGGATGAAGCGTTCTGCCTGTGCCTCCACCGGAAGCGACTGAGAAGAACTTCTTCCCTTCCAGCAGCCGCTCCTTCTTGTACACCGCCATCACCGGATGCTGGAAGCGTGTGGGGTTGGTCGAGTTGCCGGTAATGGCCACATCAACTTGCTCACGGTGCATAATGGCAACACCTTCGCGCACATCGTCCGCTCCATAGCAGCGCACGGCGGCGCGCTCTCCTTTGGAATAGGCCTTTTCGCGCACGACCTTCAGCTTGCCGGTCGCATAGTCGAAATCGGTCTGAACGTAGGTGAATCCGTTGACGCGCGCGATGATGAAAGCCGCATCTTTGCCCAAACCGTTGAGAATAACGCGCAATGGAGTCTTGCGCGCATTGTTGGCGGAGCGTGCCAGACCAATAGCGCCCTCGGCGGCGGCAAACGATTCGTGTCCCGCGCAAAAGGCAAAACAGCCGGTCTCTTCGCGCAACAGCATCGCGGCCAGATTGCCATGACCGATGCCCACCTTGCGGTCATCGGCAACAGAGCCGGGAATGCAGAATGCCTGCAAGCCGGTGCCCAGCGTTTCGGCAATTTCGGCGGCCACGGTTTGTTTCTTTTTGATGGCGACAGCCGCGCCAATCAGATAGGCCCAGCCCGCGTTATCAAAAGAAATATTCTGGATGGACTTCACGATCTTGCGAACATCAACATTCTTGTCCAGGCAGATCTTCTCCGCTTTTTCAAGCGACTCAATGCCGGCAGCGGCAAGATAGGAGTCGATCTGCGCGATCCGTCTTTCGTATCCTTCAAATAAAGCCATGATCTTCTCCTTATTCCTTGCGGGGGTTGATGGTTTTCACGGCGTCGGCAAAGCGGCCATACGTTCCGGTTGCCTTGGTTAGCGCGGTCTGCGCATCCACGCCCTTGGCAATGGAATCCATCATGGGTCCGAGCCGGACAAACTTGTAGCCGATGATCTCGTTGTCTTCATCCAGCGCGAGTTCGGTGACGTATCCCTCGGCCAATTCCAGATAGCGCGCTCCCTTTTCGCTGGTGCCGTACATGGTAGCGGTCACGCTGCGCAAGCCTTTGCCCAGGTCTTCGAGGCCGGCGCCGATCGGCAAGCCGCCCTCTGAGAATGCCGTCTGGCTGCGGCCATAGACAATTTGCAAAAACAGCTCGCGCATCGCTACATTGATCGCATCGCAGACCAAATCGGTGTTCAGGGCTTCCAAGATGGTTTTGCCGGGTAGAATCTCTGCGGCCATCGCGGCGGAATGTGTCATTCCGCTACAGCCTACGGTTTCAATCAGCGCTTCCTCGATGATGCCTTTTTTGACGTTCAACGTCAGTTTGCAGGCTCCCTGTTGAGGAGCGCACCAACCCACGCCGTGGGTCAGACCGTAGATGTCGCTCACTTCCTTGGCCTTGGTCCAGCGGCCCTCTTGTGGAATCGGCGCCGGGCCGTGATTAGGCCCCTTGGCGACTACACACATCTGTTCAATTTCATGCGTATGCATTGGGAGTTACGCTCCTTTGTTCAGTTTTGTTGAGAGCAAACATTCATCGAGTCCGATAGCGCCATATGACGCCTGAAAGTTTTTGGACAAAATGATTGAAACAATCCTGTAAACGCATTCATTATAGAACGACCTTAATTGGGTTGGATGTGACAGCCGATGCAGTGATTTGGAGCGGATTCTTCGACCGAATAGGGACAGAACCGGTTTGGAATGCAATTTCCTGCAAACCAGCCAACGGCTGTTAATCTCCTCATATTCCAGGCAATTTCCTCTCTTCAGCGGGTAACGAGATTAGACGAGTGTGGAAATATCCCGTTCTAAATCGCTGAGCAGTGCAAGCGCCGACTGTACGGCAGGAGTTCCTTCCTCTTTGACTTTCCGCGCCCGGTCAAGTGCCTGTTCGGCAATGCGGCTGATTTCATGCAGCAGCTTGCGGATTTCGGCCTCCAGGCGCCCCCGGCTATCCTGAATGCGATTGAGAACATCGTTTTGTACGCGCGAGCTGTTCACTTCCAAAAGATGCTTCAGAAATAGTCGAGCCTCATTCGTGATGAGTTTGCGTCCGCCCACAAGCGGCAAAAAGACATCCGCGAGCCAGCGCAGCGGTGATGATGGTTGCGCAGTGCCGATGAACTCCTCGAAAATGAACCTGGAACGTACGCGGAGTCCTTTCTCGGGATCGAGCGCATGGGGCATCCGCGTCAATTCGCTGAGGCCCGCATCCGCCAACTTTTTCAGAAAGTTGTTTCCCATCTCCACAAATCGAAGGGCCACGGCGCTATATTGGCGCTCGCCCTCTTCCTGCTCAGGTTTGAGCCAAGGCATAATCTTGCGGCGTGAGATTTCCTGGGCAATGTGCATCACTCGACGCCGGTAGTGTGGGCCAAATCCGCGGGGTACGCACGGTAATTCCTCATCAAATGTTGTTCTAGATTCCGTCCACGCGGAACTAAAAAACCGCCGATGACGCTCGCCGAAATGGTCCGAAATTCGATGCAGCTCCGCCATAAACAGGTAATCCAGCTCGCGCATGGAGCGTTCAGCCTCGCTGATGGTTTCCTTCATGAGCGCAATGCGCCGTTCGGATTCTTCGATTGGCCGCTGAAGCGCGTCGCGGTCCTCGCTGATAATCGCCAGCAGTTGCTCGCTTAAGCGCTTGAGGCCTCGGTCGCAAGCGGCGCGAACGAGATTCGTGCCCGAGTCTTCAACCAGGCGATGCAAGCTCGTCAGCAGCTTTTCCCAATCCCGCAGCGGGCCGCGGTTTTCCATTCGTTCGGCGGCGCTAACCTCAAATACATCGCCCATCGGGCGATGCAGCCGCTTTTCCAGTATCGCGCGCGTGAACTTAGCCGCCGCTGCGCGCTCCGGATCGCTGGTGCGGTCGGCTTTGTTGATAACCAGGATTAAATCCTGGACTCGTTTGCCAACTGCTTCCACCAGAGCCAACTCCTCTCCCGCAATCGGCGGATCGGCTCCGACTACTACCAGTGCTGCATCAATGTGAGGAATGAACGCCTGCGTGGTTGCCGTATTACCGGTGAAGACCGATCCTAAACCCGGCGTATCCACAAAACACATGCCGGAGGACAACAAAGGACTGGGCACGAATACCTCCGCGCCTTCCACAGCCCTTTTGTTTTCTGGGTTTAGCTCTTCGGTCACGTATTCCTTCAGGTCGGTCATCGCAATGTCCCGCCAGGACCCGTCTCGCACGCGAACGCGCGCGTGAGGTTCATCGCCAAACCGAATTACAGTAGGCACAGCCGTGACCGGAATAAACCCGGTCGGGACAACTTTGTGGCCGACCAGTGCGTTAAGAAGGGTAGATTTGCCTCGCTTAAACTGACCGACACAAACTACATAAAAACGTCCTTCTGAAATCCGCGCTGTGAGCTCGCGCGCTTCCTCGGCGACAGGTTCAGCCCCAAGTTCCTGAGCCAAGTCGGCGAGTCGCAACAGACGGGATGCGCCATCAGAGTTCGTCATAGCTCTGCCTTCGCCTCTGTATTCACATTGAATTCGTGGCGAAGATAACTCTTCATGCTTTTAACCAGAGAGAGCAGCTTATGGATCTCCTCATTGAGTCCATCGACCGCATCCGCCGGCACGGCTCCGCAGCCGCGTAGGTAGCGGGGTTTGAGCTCCTCGATTGCGATCTCGATAAAAGCCAGGTCTGTCGTGATGGATCGTGTTACCGGAATCTCCGGCGGCTCCGGCTTCAGGTTTTGCCACTCCAGAATTTGCAGCAGTTGAGACCGAAAGCGGCGAATGTGATTTTCGATCTCCTTCGCCTGCTCCGCGGTAATATTCACAACATAATGGGGAAACGGAGATTTCGATGTCTCGGTTTGGAGAGCGGACTCCATGTCGCTGAGCAAACTGTCGATGTATTTGCACGTGATAATCAGTCGCCGTTGTTGGGCTTCGTTCAAATGCCCCGGTTGCCGTGTCCTTCCGGTCTCTGGCTCTGATTCGGGCATGGCTCTCCAGGTGTGTTCCAGTTTTGCGGCATTATCTGCCTGATTGTGCAAAATCAATGCACAATCATCACCGGGCAGTGAGCATACTTCAGAATGCGCTCCGTGTTCGAGCCCAGCATCCAGCGATGCAGAATGGTGTGGCTGCGCTTGCCCGTCACAATGAGGCTGGCCTGGATGGCGTCGGCCCGGTGAAGAATCTGTTCCGCCGGATGGCCGACGATAACATCCGTTTCCAGATCAATCCCCTTTTGCTTCGCGCGTTCACGGATCGGGACGAAACTACCCTCAAAGCGCGCGCGCCCTTCATCAAGAACCGCGTTGAACTCCGCGCTCTCGGCCACTTCCGGCGGCCGGATAACAGCCAGTACAAACAGCTTGGCTTTCATGTCCGCGGCCATCGACAGCGCAACATCCATAGCGTGTTCCGCGTGCGGAGACGCGTCAAACGCCACCAGTATCCTTTGAAATCCAACAAATACAGGGCTTCCCATGGGATTAGCTTATACCTCTTCTGCGGCGGTTTGCCGCTGAACTAACTGTTCTGATTTCTTGCTTGTAAGTGCGTGGGGAAGAAGATGCCGGGGCAAAAAGAATCGATTCGCTATCATGGTGGGAATCACGGCGCTGGCAATTACCGTGCCCACGATCCAGGAGTATTGCTTCTGGTCGATGATGTGGTGATTGAGCCCGAAGAGCGCGGAGATGGTGCCGAACGTCAAGCCTGTAGACATCATCAGCGTGTAGTAAACTCCGGAGTTGCCTTCGTAGCGGTGCGCCAGAACCGCGGGATACACGGAAATCGCCTTGGTCAGCGACTTGGCCAGAAACAGAATCAGCATCACTGCCGGAGCCGCAATCAAAACCGGTACCAGAACGAACGACCCGGCGCGGATAAAGTAGAACGGCGTCAGCAGGCCCAACGTGAGAGTCCGCAGGCGGCGAATCAGCGCATGGTCCTTGCCCACGGTTCCCGCCAGCACTATGCCGATTATGTAAGCCGGAAGCACCGCCTCGCTCCCCGCCCACACAGCCAGTCCGCCCAAGGCAAAGAGGAGGAAGAGAAGATACTTGGCTTCGATTTCCGAGACGCGCCCGCCGTATTTATTGAAGAATCGCGGTGTAATAAAGGGCAGCGCCACAATCACCGCGCTTGCAACCACCACGAAGATCAGCGTCCGGATAGTGAACGGGGAGAAAATCATTCCCAGCGCAACCACGGTTCCGATGTCGTTGATGAAGCACGCGGCGAGAATCGATTTGCCGTACTCGGTAACATTGAAGCCAAGCTCCAGCATCACCGCGTAGACCACGGCAACCGAGGTCGTGGAGAGAGCTACGCCACAGAGCCAACTGGATTGGACGCTCCAGTGCAACACGTAATACGCGACCGCCGTGCAGCCAAGAAAGGGGCCGAAGAATCCCGCCAGGCCGATAATCAGCGTTTCGCGCCATTTGGTTTTGAAGACAATGGGATCGAGTTCCGCGCCGGCAAGAAACGTGAGCACGATGGCTCCTGTCCCGGCTAGGAATGTAATCCACGGCGTGTTGCCCAGCAATCCGCCTTGCGCAAAATACGCAACCGCAACCAGCTGGGCAATCGTGCCCACCACAATTTCAGAAAGCGCCGTCGAGATCTTGAACCAGATCGCCAACAGCGTGGCTGCCAGCGCCAGTCCCACCCATAATGCCGCCAATGCCCATGTGTTCATCATGAACGCAAACTCCTGGATTTTCGCTCAGGGAACCGGCCGGGACACGACCCCGCAACAGGATTCCCTGTCAGGAGTCATCATCTGTCCGGCCACTCGGATGGACAGCAGTTAAGGGTGAACTCCTTCACCACAACCAATACTCTATTAAAAACCTTGTTGCATCCTGCCGTCAAGGTTACGAATGCTTCGGCCCAGTGTATGGTCAGATGTGTGTATTGATCGAACCTATGCAGCGCGCTCACTGATAAACATATCCTGAGTGGCTGGCAAAACCATCTACAAAACATCGCAATTTGCGCGGTCAATATCGCCAATTCCGGGCGGACAATGAATGTAAATGGTAGGCGAGGCGGGAATCGAACCCACAACCCCCGGCTTAGAAGGCCGGTGCTCTATCCGATTGAGCTACTCGCCCACGTACTACTTATTTTAACGTCGAGTGGGCTACAGCGGTTCCACAATTACTGTACCCCGAAACCACTGCCCTCAAGTGGCATTTTTCTCAAGAAAATGCCACCCTGCACGTAGCTAGAAAAGGCACGTGAATTGTGGAACCGCTCGAAAACGCATCTGTCAATGCTGCCAGCGCAGCTTTGTGCGTCCGATTGGCCTCCGCGGGGGACTCTCCGCAGGAGGTCAGATAGACGGTGATTCCCAGGTCCAAGTGCTCCGGGGTGATGAAGGCGCGGCGTATGACCAGATCTGTCCGGCAACAGCGGAGCGGGACTGCATTGAGAAGGCCGCAGACGCGCTTGCACGCCTTCTCGGCCTGGGCTGGCAACGTCCATGGCTGATCGCTGTTTGGCAGCAGATCAATGAAACAGCCCATGGCGTGGGCAGCGCAACCGGGTGGCGCATCCAGTTCATCGGGGTCAAACTCGTCCGGCTCCAGGTGCGGCCAGAAATCGCATTTCGAGGTCCAGACAGGCGAGTCAACGGTATTCAGCTTTGCCAGAGCCTCAGCCAGCGCGGGAAACTGAGCGGCTTCAGGCAGCTCGCTGGCGCGTTCCGGGGCGCGCCGTAGATCGACAAACCCCGCCCAATGCGCCTCGATTACCGGCGCATCTCCTCCCACCTCGAACTCGTAATCAGCTTCCATGTGGCTCGTCCGTCACCGCCAGCAGGAACCGCATCACCGTAGCCTCCGCCCAGTGAACCTCATTGCCGGGATCGCGGGAAAGATAGGCGCAATGGCCGCCGTGGCGGGTCTCGATAAAGGTCACGTGCGGGTTGGCCAGCAGCTTGGCGCGGGTCTCGGGCAACAGTCGTATGAAGGGGTCGTCCTGCGCGTGCAGAATCAACGTGGGAACCGCGATCCGGTCCACCACGCGGGCGGCGGCGGCGCGGTCATAGTAGTCGTCGGCGTCGCGAAAACCCCAGTAGCGGGCCAAAATTTTATTGTCAAATTCGCGAATGGAGCGCACCGGCCCGATTGCCTTCCTGCTGACATAAATTCCGGGAAACAGCTTTGCCTTGCGCTCGTAACGCGCCAGCAACCCGCGCAGAAAGTTCCACTCGTACAGGCGGTTGAGTCCCACATGCAGGGCATCAGCTCCGGGTGCCAAATCGATAGCCGGGCAAACCGCGGCCACGGCGTACAGGGGAGAACGATGATCACCCCATCCGGCAAAAGTCGCCGGTTGGGGACCCCGATTGCCCCACTCCCCGGCCAGCTTCAGCACCAGGTTTCCGCCCATCGAGTAGCCCGCCAGCGCCACTCGCTCCAGGCCGAACCGCTCCGCATAATGACTCACCACCACGCCCACATCGCCGGAAAGCCCGGAGTGATAGAGCGTGGGCGTCAACGTCTCCGTGCCGCCGCAGGTGCGCATGTTCATCCGCACCACGTTCCAGCCGGCAGCCCAAGCGCGCGCGGCAATCCCCTGCATGTAACGGGAGTCCGAAGAGCCTTCGAGGCCGTGAACCAGCACCAGGGTCAGCCGTGTAGCTCGCACCGGCTCTGCTTGCCAGTGGCAATGGCACAGCACGCGGCTGCCGTCGGCTGGGTCCACTTCGACTGTCTCTGAGACGGCCGCCAGGCGGAAGGCCGGACGGGGGTAAAAATTCCCGGCAATCGTCTGCATGTGCCCGTTGCTCAGGCCGCGGCAGGGAACAAACAGAGGAAACCCTGCCGCCATTTCGGAGGAATTGTTCTCAAGTCCTATATTTTCTTTGATTTTCAGGATCACAAAGGCTCGGTAATCGAGGAGGTTGGCTCTTGACGTGAGTGCAAGTTGGGGCGGCTAGTGGGGATCGAACCCACGACATCCTGAGCCACAGTCAGGCGTTCTGCCGCTGAACTATAGCCGCCGTATACACCGATTGTAGCATTGAATCAGGATTTTCTGCCCGACAAAGCGGGCGAACCAGTAGCGCCGCTTACGCAAACACGATACAAACTCCCTGTTTTCAATAAGCGGTCTTTCCGAGGAGGAAATGATGAAGTTTCATATCAAGAACATCGCAATTTCCACACTTTTGACTTTGACAATGGGCCTGTTTATGACTGCTTTCGCGCAGAAAGCGCTGGCGCAATCGGTCATCAACGTAACTGGAACTACTTGGGTGGGCACAGATTCCGATAACGATTACTACGAGTACACGTTCGTGGCGGGTGGCGTATTGTACTTCAAGTCTCCGTCAGGGTTTTTTACGAATGGCACCTGGCAACAAGATGGAGATTGGATCTACATGCAGACGTACTACAAAGATACACGCAGGAAATACTCGGAACGATTGGGCCAGATCAATGGCACGCATATGGAAGGCGGAGCTGGAAACGTCACAGGCAGAATATGGAAATGGGTTGCAAACCTGAAATCCTCTACGCCATGACAACGGATTGATAGACAGTGATTGATGCGAAGATGGCGAGCAACCCTGTGCAGGTTTGCTCGCCTGAAACATGTGGATAAACAAACCAAACACAGCTCCAAATGTGCCGCAGGGGGGAGCAGGCGAAGCCAGTACAACCGGTCTCATGAATAGCTTAGATTTCATTCTGTCGGTTGTGAGACCCACGAACAACGCGGGTCTCATGCATTCCGCGGCTCATTGCTGATAGTTTGTGAGACAGGTTCTAGTGTCGCTGCCGCAAACGCGGAACACTTTTTTGATTTTCAGTGAGCGGTCTTTCTCCGAGGAGAAGCAAATGAAAAATTCCGTCAAGCACATCGTAATATCCGCACTGTTCACTTTAACAGTGAGCCTGTTCATGCCGGCGTCAGCGCAGAATCCGAATTCGACCTCCGCTAACGGCGTCGCTGCCAGTCTCGCCGGAACCTCCTGGACCGTTGTGGAGACAGATGGGGATAACGACATCTTCAATTTTCTGGCAGATGGCACGTTGTCCTACTCCTATCAGAATGGATCTTATACAAATGACACGTGGAAGCAGAATGGAGACTCGATCTATATCGAGATGAACCACAAATTCGTCGAATATACAGGGCGAATCACCGGCGCGCATATCGAAGGCAAAGCCTGGAACGTTAAGGGGCATAACTGGACCTGGACGGCAGACAAAAGGCAGTGACACGTGGACAACTGGATCGCCCGAACCTTCCTGGGGATGGACTCTCCGGACCCGCTCCAACGGGAAGCCAATCCGCGTTACAATCGTAGAGTGTCGGGGCGTGGCGCAGCCTGGTAGCGCATCTGCTTTGGGAGCAGAGGGTCGTCCGTTCAAATCGGACCGCCCCGACCATATAATCCCTGTAATTTGCTATATTTAGTTACTCTTCCAGAAGAGTCTCCTTATGGATCCTGGTGGTTCTCTGGGGATTCTGCAGTTACAGAATCGTCTACAGATGAAGATTCCTGAGATATTCTTGAACCACTAAGTTCATGATTTATCGAAGGTTATGGAATCGTGTCCCAGGGAGAACCATCTGTCTCGAAGACAGATGCACTACCGCGACGCAGAAGGCGCGACGATGTTCCAAGAAACAATTGTTCTGTAACAGTAAGTCACAGCTGTGGATGCCTCAGTTTCAATATGGCACTGATGCTGGATAGCCAGGTTTTCCAATAACAGGTCGCGGCAAACAGGAACTGATTGAGTAGTAAAAACAAATACGAGACTCAACGGGCGCAGCATGAGACTTGCTTTACTTGGAGGCAGACGAACGGTGTACGCACTTCTTCTGCTTGATTTGACAAGAGATCGATGTTTGTCGAACCACATGGCCACTAAACACCAGACGGCGAGTTCATCCTTGACTTGCATTACACATTACAAAAGTAACGAACTTTTGCACTCTGGCAACTTGACGTCTTTTTAGTAAAACGATTAAGTTGGTTTTGTGGTAAATGAACGTGATTTTGGCGCAAAGCGACGCCATGAGTGTGAGTGCTTCGTTGCCAGCAGATTCTGTGCCGGCATTGATAGTTGCCTTCCTGGTCTGCTGTTTCGCAAGTGTCCCTGTTGCGAGAAGCACACTAAGTGTAAGTGAGCACGTGCATGATGATTGATCCGCGTTCATGCGCTCCGCACAACGCATGATTCTTCTTCCCTTTTCCCCCTTCGTCGCTTTTTCAGAAAGTTGACATTTCACAGAGGCTCCGGCCACGGGTCGGCTGCTGATCGTCCCTGCCCGCTGGATACGGCTCTGATACCGGCATCATGTCGCGAAAGTCACTCGGTCGTTGAGTGATGTAGGTGGGCTGTGTGATGTAAAGGAGAAACCATGTCTCAGCAGTTCAATCCTCCCTGTGGGCGGGCATGCGCTCGCCGACTGAGCGGGTACCTTGGGGTACTCGCGGTTCTACTACTAACAATTGTTACGCCGGGCGCTTTCGCTCAGGTAACTCACGTCGCCAATCCGTACGCCGGCGCAACGGTGTACGCCAGCCAGGACTACACAACTGAAGTCGCTACCGCGGTCGCGACCGAACCGGCCGGCTCCGCCCTCGCGAACCAGATGACTGTAGTCGGAAAAACCCCGACATTCGTCTGGCTCGACCGCATCGCAGCCATTGCCGGCGGCTCGGTGAACAGCGGCCGTCTCGGCCTCCAGGGACACATAACCGCGGCGCTTGCCCAGCAGAGCGGTTCCACGCCGGTCGTTGTCCAGCTCGTCATTTACGATCTGCCCGACCGCGACTGCGCCGCCTTGGCCTCCAACGGCGAATTGAGCATCGCCGGCGGTGACACCCCGAGAGGCTACACCACGCCGCTGACGGGAACGGGCATTCAGGAGTATGAGAATGATTACATCACTCCCATCTACAACATCCTGGCGGCCTACAAGACTAACGCGAATATCCGCTTTGTGCTGGTGATCGAGGACGACTCACTGCCCAATATCGTTACCAACACAGGCTATAGCTATTCGCTGGCCAACTGTGTTGCGGCCAATAGCGGCGAGAGCTATCCGACCTACTCGATGAGCGGCGTATATGTGCAGGGTATTCAGTACGCGCTCAACCAATTCCACTCCCTCCCCAATGTCTATAACTATCTCGACATCGGGCACCACGGATGGCTCGGATGGACTGAGGGCGCCGGCCTTGCCTTCCCCTTCTATGCCAATGTGGTAAAGGGAACGACGGCCGGCTTCGCCAGCCTTGATGGAATTATCACCAATACGGCTAACTATGGCCCGACCAAAGAGCCGTACATGACCGCGACGGAAGAGATCGGCGGCGCTGAGGTAGAATCCGCCACCTTCTACTCGTACGACCCCGAAATCGATGAGCTTGACTACGCCCAGGAATTTTATACGGGCCTGACAGGCGCCGGTTTCCCCTCCACACTCGGGTTCCTGATCGATACCTCGCGCAATGGCTGGGGCGGACCGCTCCGTCCGACTGGTCCAAGCACCAGCACCGTGCTTAACACCTTCGTCAACGCAACCAAAATTGACGAGCGCGACGACATGGGCCAATGGTGCAACCAGGCCAATCAGGGAATCGGCGCGCTTCCAACGGTGAACCCTGGGGGCTTCGCCAATCTGCAGGCCTACGTCTGGGTCAAGCCGCCGGGAGAATCGGACGGCAACTATCCAGGCAGCGTATACAACGGGGTAACTTCAACAACAGGCGATCCGAACTGCGACCCCGCACATGATAATACGCTGGCCAATGGCATGGTGACTGGAGCGATACCGAACTCCCCCCCGGCCGGCACATTCTGGCTCACCGAGTTCCTCGAAGACGTACAGAACGCGTATCCCCCGCTTCCAACTACAACATCTCCAGGCTTCACCGTTTCTGCTACCGCAACGACAGTCATGCAGGGAACGAGCGTGGGAAGCAGCGTCACCATTGCCGCATTCAACGGCTTCGACAGTGCGGTCGCTTTGACTGTCAGCGGCCTGCCGGCAGGAGTAACTGCCAGCTTCAGTCCTACCTCAGTCACCGGCTCAGGGGGTAGCACGCTTACATTTACTGCCACAGCTACGGCCACGGTAGGTGCGGCCACCGTAACCATTACCGGAACCAGCGGCTCGACCGTCGAGACAACTACCATGACACTTACCGTAACCGCGGAGCCGAACTTCACCATTACGGTATCTCCCACGACGCTTTCGTTGCCGCCAAATACAAATCCCACAGTTACGCTCACTGTCACCTTTGTAGGCGGTCTCACGGGGAGCGTTTCCTTGAGTGCAAGTAATCTTCCCTCGGGCGTCCAGGCAAACTTCTCTCCCTCTTCGCTCAACGCCAGCGGCACCGTCACGGTGAATTTTACTTCGCAAACCAGCACTCCGGCCGGAACAACCAACATCTTGTTGACCGGAACAGACGGTACACTAGTTCATTCCGCAACCCTCGCCCTCACCATTCCCGGAACCGGCTTTACGCTTGCGCCCTCTGCGACCACAGTGGCACTGACCCAGGGCAAGACCGCAACTGACACCATCACAGTGACGGACGTGGGCAGCTTCACCGGCAGCGTAACTCTTGCCGCATCTAACCTGCCTAGCGGAGTCACTGGCGCCTGGGGAACTAATCCCACCACCGGAAGCAGCGTGCTCACGCTGACGGCCACCAGCACGGCCACCACCGGCGCATTTACGATCACCGTCACCGGTACCTCGGGAAGCACGACGGCTACTACCACTTTTACACTGAACGTCAGCTCCGCCTCTAGCTTCACGCTGGCGCCTTCACCGGCCACTCTGTCCATCACTCAGGGCAAGACCGCAACCGACACTATCACGGTAACGGATGTGGGCGGATTCACCGGCAGCGTTACTCTTGCCGCCACCGGCCTGCCGAGCGGGGTCACGGTCGCCTACGGCACCAACCCCACCACATCGACCAGTGTGCTCACCTTCACGGCCAGCAGCACGGCCACCGCGGGACTAGCCACAGTCACCATCACTGGAACCTCGGGCAGCACGACGGCAACCACCACCATCGCGCTCACCGTTGTCTCCTCGACACCGAGCTTCACGCTGGCTCCTACGGCCTCCACTCTGTCCATCACTCAGGGTAAGACCGCGACCGACACCATCACGGTAACTGACGTGAACGGCTTCACCGGCAGCGTAACGCTTGCCGCCACCGGCCTACCTAGTGGAGTCACGGTTGCTTATGGCACCAACCCCACCACCGCGACCAGCGTGCTCACCTTCACGGCCAGCAGTACGGCTACCGTAGGCGCAGCCACAGTCACCATCACCGGAACCTCGGGCAGCACGACAGCAAAGACCACCATCGCGCTCACTGTCAGCTCCTCCAGTAGCAGCACCTGCGAGGTCGACTACACGATCTCACCGCAAAACTCCAGCCAATTTGGAGCGGCCATCACCATCAAAAACAACGGAAGCACCACTCTGAGCGGCTGGTCGCTGACTTGGACCTTCGCCAACGGCCAGACCATCAGCGGTTCCTGGAACGGAGCCGTATCGCAGAGCGGCGCCAACGTCACGGTGAGCGAACAGTCCGGCCAAAGTTGGGAGAACATTCCCGCCGGCGGAAGCTACTCCGGATTCGGCTTCAACGGCACCTGGAACGGAACTACCAACGCAATCCCGACGAACTTTGCGCTCAACGGAACGGCCTGCACGATCAACTAGCAAGTTCAAGCAGCGCACAGATAGCAACGCGTGCGGAGCGGGTTCTTTAACCTGCTCCGCTCGCAACAATGTTTGATTCAACCCGAATGGAAATCTACATATGGAGGATGGTCAATGCATCTTGCATTAGGAAAGTCGCACAAGCAGGCACGGATTCTTCAACGGATCGTGTATGGAATATTTGCATTAGCGGCTCTTGCGATGGTTCTTGTTTCCACCAGCGCATGGGCGCAAGGCGCGGGTTACTGGCATACCAGCGGGAACAAGATCGTCGACGCGAACGGAGACACCGTGCGCATCGCGGGAATCAACTGGTACGGTGCTGAAACCCCGGACTACATCGTTCACGGTCTATGGGCACAGGATTACCACACGGTATTGAACACCATCAAAAGCCTGGGCTACAACGTAATTCGCATCCCGTTCTCGAACCAGCTGGTGGAGAGCAACCCGGTTCCCACCAACTACTCAAATTACGTAAATGGTCCCGTCAACCAGGCTCTCGTCGGTCAGACCGCGCTCGCGGACCTGGATACGATCATCGCTTATGCCGGCTCGATCGGACTGCGTGTGATTCTCGACAACCACCGCTCCGAAGCTGGAGAAACCAACGAAGCCAGCGGCCTCTGGTATACCAGCGCGTATCCCCAGGCAAACTGGATCGCCGACTGGAAGACGATGGCCACGCGCTACAGCGCCAGCACATTCACCTTCAACGGCAATCCCACGGTGATTGGCATGGACTTGCGCAATGAGCCTCACCTGAGCGGTAGCGGCGCCACCACCGGTTCCTGCTGGACGGGGGACACCGCGACCAACGGCTGCCCGACCAGCCTCACCGCGCAAAACTGGCCTGTGGCGGCCGAAGCCGCGGGCAACGCCATCCTGGCCGTAAATTCAAAACTTCTCATCTTTGTCGAAGGCAACGACTGCTACAGCGGTGTTTGCGGATGGCAAGGCGGGAATCTGATCGGCGTCGCGAATTATCCGGTCAAGCTGAACGTCGCCAACCAACTGGTCTACTCCGCGCACGACTACGGGCCGAACCTGTATCAACAATCCTGGTTCAACAGCAGCACGACCCCCGCCAGCCTGGACGCCATCTGGAACAAGTATTGGGGATATATCAGCGCCGCCGGCACCGCCCCCGTTTGGTTGGGTGAATTCGGAACCGACAATACCAGCACCGACATCGAAAATTCAGCCGCGGGCAGCCAGGGACAGTGGTTCGAGAGCCTGGTTAGTTTCCTGCAGAATAACCCTTCGATCGACTGGACCTACTGGGCGTTGAACGGCGAAGACTCATACGGCCTGCTTGACGGCAGCTACGATGCGACTCCGGTCAGTTCCTTGAAGCAATCCGAACTGGCAAGCATCCAGTTCCCCTTGAGTGGAGGGTCAACCACGCCCACATTCACGCTCGCATCTTCACCGTCGACGTTGTCCATTACGCAAGGTAGCACCGCGACGGACACCATTACCGTGACGGACGTGGACGGCTTCAGCGGCAGCGTAACGTTCACTACTTCTGGAATGCCCAGTGGCGTGACGGCTGCTTTCAGTCCAACATCTTCCACCAGCTCCAGCGTGCTCACGCTGACGGCCAGCAGCACGGCCACCACCGGAGGGCCGGTCACGGTGACCGTCACTGGAACCTCGGGCAGCACGACGGCCACCACCACCATTGCCCTCACGGTCAATGCCAAGGTGACAACGGGCTTTACGCTTAGTCCATCGGCATCCTCTCTCACCGTCAAGCAGGGAAGCAGCGGCACTGACACCATCACGGTGACGGACGTGGGCGGATTCACCGGCAGCGTAGCCTTCACTGCCTCTGGCATGCCCAGCGGCGTGACGGCTGCTTTCAGTCCAACATCCTCCGCAACTTCCAGCGTGCTCACGCTGACGGCCACCAGCACGGCCACCACCGGCGCATTTACGATCACCGTCACCGGCACCTCCGGCTCGACGACCGCGACCACCACTTTTACACTCAACGTCAGCTCCGCCTCTAGCTTCACGCTGGCGCCTTCACCGGCCACTCTGTCCATCACTCAGGGCAAGACCGCGACCGACACCATCACAGTAACGGATGTGGGCGGATTCACCGGCAGCGTTACTCTTGCGGCAAGCAACCTGCCTAGCGGGGTTACAGTTGCCTACGGCACCAACCCCACTACCTCGACCAGCGTGCTCACCTTCACGGCCAGCAGTACGGCTACCGTAGGCACGGCCACAGTCACCATCACCGGAACCTCGGGCAGCACCACGGCAACCACCACCATCGCACTGACTGTCAGTCCCTCCGGCGGCGGCGCATGCGAGGTCGACTATACGATCTCACCGCAAAACTCCAGCCAGTTCGGAGCGGCCATCAACATCAAGAACAACGGAAGTACCACTCTGAGCGGCTGGTCGCTGACCTGGACCTTCGCCAACGGCCAGACCATCGCCAGTTCATGGAATGGAACCGTATCGCAGAGCGGAGCCAACGTCACGGTGAGCGAACAGTCCGGCCAAAGTTGGGAGAACATTCCCGCCGGCGGAAGCTATTCCGGATTCGGCTTTAACGGCACATGGAACGGAACTACCAACGCGATACCCACGGCCTTCTCGCTCAACGGAACGGCCTGCACCGTCAACTAGCGCCTGAACTCGGCAGCGCCAACTGAAGAAGAAGTCAATGCGGGGCGGGATGCTATAGCCTGCCCCGCATCTCCTCTTCTTCATCAGGACGATGATTGAATCAGGTCAAAAACAGGGAACTTCAATTGAAAAGGAGATTTTTGTGAACAGAAGGTCATTACTTCAGATGTTGGCGATTGCCTGCGCAGTCTGCCTTTGCTTCCTGGGAATGGCGGCTCCGGCCGCTGCCCAATCAGAATGTTCGGCCACTGTCGGCACGGAGTACGTCGATGCCCTCGACAGCGGTTTGTACAACTTCCAGATGAACGAGTACGACTCCAGCCTGCAAGAGTGCGTCAACATCAGCGGCGTAGGCTTTACCATCACCACCGCGGACTTCTCTAACGCCACCAATGGCGAACCCGCGACCTACACCTCTATCTACCGGGGATGCCATTGGGGCGCCTGCACAACTTCCAACCCCTTCCCCATTGAAGAGAGCAACATCGCCTCGGCAACCACCAGCGTCTCCATCACCCAGCCCTCCGGCTCTGCCAATGACGCCGCTTACGACATCTGGTTCAACCAGACTTCAACCACCTCGGGCCAGCCCAATGGCACCGAAATCATGATCTGGCTCAATCATCAAGGCTCCATACAGCCCTTCGGCTCACAAGTGGCTACGGAGACCATTGATGGCGTCAGTTGGAATGTGTGGACCGGAAACCAGAGTTCATGGAAGATCGTCTCTTACGTTGCGGTAAATCCAGTAACCTCCGTAAGTAGCCTGAACCTCTTGCCCTTTTTCGCCGATGCCGTATCGCGCGGAAGCCTGGAAAGTTCATGGTGGCTGATCGATGTCGAGTACGGCTTCGAGATCTGGACTGGTGGTCAGGGCCTGGCCATGAGCGGATTCTCGGTCAGCGCCGCAGCCGGCGGCAGCGGCGGCTCCTGCACCACCGCGCCATCGGCGCCCAGCGGACTCACCGCGACGACATCCTCCTCCAGCGTCATCAACCTGAGCTGGACTGCGGATACCGCCCCGGCAAACTGCACCATCAGCGGATACAACGTTTTCCGTAGCACCACCAGCGGATTCACACCGTCCTCGAGCAACCAGATAGCCAGCGGCGTGACGGCTACGAGTTATTCCAGCACAGGACTTTCAGCTTCGACCACTTACTACTACAAGATCGAAGCGGTTGACTCGGACGGAACATCGGCGGCATCGGCGCAAGCCAGCGCAGAGACTTCCGCCTCCGGCGGCGGCGGTTCCGGGTGCACCATCGACTACGTGATCTCGCCGCAAAACTCCAGCCAGTTTGGAGCGGCCATCACCATCAAGAACGGATCGACCGCCATCACCAGTTGGACGCTAACCTGGAGCTTTGCCAATGGGCAGACAGTTTCACAGCTTTGGAACGGCATCGAAACCCAGAGCGGCGCCAATGTGACGGTCAAGAACGAGCCCTACAACGGCAGCATCGCCGCCGGCGGAACCTTAACCGGCATCGGATTCAACGCCACATGGAACGGAACCACCAATGCGGTTCCCACGGCGATCTCGCTCAACGGAACGGCCTGCACCGTCAACTAGCAAACAGCGCCAACGCATAACCCGGTCAACAGGAACAGGAGCGGAGCGGGTCTTACGGCCTGCTCCGCGCGTATCCCGGTACGCCAAAGTAAGATTCGTCGATCATCTTCCGAATTCGCAAGGTACGCCATCTTTACCGGCATCATACGGCGAAAATCACTCAAGCATTGAGTGTTGTAAGGGGGCTATGTGATGTAAAGGAGAAACCATGTATCAGGAGTACAATCCCCCCCGTGGGCGGGCTCTCGCTCGCCGACTGAGCGGGTACCTTGCGGTACTCGCGTCTCTACTACTGACTCTTGTTGCGCCGAGCGCGTATGCCGCAAATGCGTGCAACGTTGTTTACACAATTTCACCGCAAAACTCCAGCCAGTTCGGAGCTACCCTCAACATCGAAAATACGGGAACGATCGCCTGGACAAGTTGGTCGCTTACCTGGACCTTCGCCAACGGACAGACCATCTCCAATTCCTGGAACGGAACCGTTTCGCAGAGCGGCGCCAACGTTACGGTGAGTGAACAGTCCGGCCAGACCTGGGAGAACATTCCCGCCGGCGGAAGCTACTCCGGATTCGGCTTCAATGGCACCTGGAACGGCGTAACCAACGCGGTGCCCACGTCGTTCGCCGTCAACGGAACGACCTGCGGCGCGACGGGAAGCTTCACACTCAAGCCTTCGGCGTCCACTTTGTCGATTGCCCAGGGCGCCAGCGGCACTGACACCATCACCGTTACCGATGTAAGTCCGTTCGCCGGCTCTGTAACTCTTGCCGCAACGGGATTGCCTAGTGGAGTTACTGTTGCATACGGAACCAATCCTACTACCGGGAGCAGTGTGCTGACGTTCACGGCCAGCGCCACGGCTACAGTGGGAACGGCTACGGTCACCATTACCGGAACCTCCGGCACTTTGAGCGCAACCACCTCCATCGCTCTTACCATCACCGCCAAGCCAACATTCACGCTCTCGGTGCCCACTCTATCTGTTACTCAAGGCAAGACAGCAACTGACACCATCACAATTACCGGCGTCGGTGGATTCACCGGCAACGTAACTCTTGCCGTTTCGAGCCTGCCTTCTGGTGTAACTTGCACCTTCGGCACGAATCCGGCAACCACGACCAGTGTGATGACCTGCACCGCCAGCGCCTCAGCCACGGTTGGAAGCTTCACAGCGACCATCACCGGAACCTCCGGATCGACAGTCGTAACCACCTCCTTCCCGGTCACCGTCGTTTCGTCGACGGGAGGCTTTACGCTCGGGCCTGCGGGGGCAGGTTGTTCCATGCCTCAGGGCGGCAGTTGCACCGTCACCATCTCGGTTACGGACATAAGTCCGTTTACCGGCAGCGTAACTCTGACGGCGTCCGGCTTGCCTAGCGGAGTTACTGTAGCCTTCGGCACCAACCCCACTGCCACCACCAGCGTGCTTACCTTCACGGCCAGCAGCACGGCCACGTTGGGAACGTCTACGGTCACTATTACCGGAACCTCCGGGAGTCTGTCCGCAACCACCTCCATCACTGTCACCATCACTGCCAAGCCGAGCTTTACGCTCGCCCCCTCGGCGTCCACTCTGTCCATTACCCAGGGCAGCACCGCTACCGATACTATCACGGTAACGGACTTGGGCGGATTTACTGGCAGTGTGACTCTGGCGACAGCGGGATTGCCCAGCGGAGTTACTGTTGCGTACGGCACAAACCCCACAACTACGACCAGCGTGTTGACGTTCACGGCCAGCAGCACTGCCACGTTGGGAACGTCTACGATCACTATTACCGGTACCTCCGGCTCTACAACCGCAACCACCATAATTACCCTTACGGTGACTGCTCCCGGCTCCGGATATGCTGCGACCGCGAAGGCGAACTTCCTCGCCATGTACGGTGATATGACCGCGGCAAACGGATACTTCAGCCCGCTGGGAATTCCCTATCACTCAGTGGAGACTTTTATGGTGGAAGCTCCCGACTACGGCCACGAGACAGTATCCGAGACCTACAGTTACTATCTCTGGTTGGAATCGATGTATGGCGCAGTCACCGGCACATGGACACCTCTTCAGACGGCCTGGGACAACATGCAGACCTACATGATTCCCAGCGCGACCCTGCAGCCAACCAACAGCGGCTACAATCCCAGTGCGCCGGCTACCTACTGCCCGACGTATGATAGCCCCAGCGACTACCCCTGCCAATTTAGTTCCACCTCCACCGTACCGGTTGGCGAGGATCCAATCGCGCAGGAACTGGAATCCACCTACGGCACCTGGAACATCTACGGCATGCATTGGATTCTCGACACTACCAATTGGTACGGCTACGGCATCGAAGAGAGCGGACCAGGTAGTTCGGGCGCTCCTTCCTTCTATAACTCGTATCAGCGCGGACCGATGGAGTCGGTGTGGCTGACGATTCCGCAACCCAGCTGGGACATCTTCAAGTACGGCAATACCAGCGACGGCGGCTATCTAAGCCTCTTCACTGGGGGTTCGTATACGCAGCAGTGGAAGTACACGGATGCTCCGGATGCCGACGCGCGCGCCATCCAGGCCCTGTACTGGGCGCAGCAGTACTCCAACGGCAACTCGACGGTCGCTTCCTTGCTCCCGTTGGGCGCTCAATTGGGCGACTATCTGCGCTACTCGTTCTTTGACAAGTACTTCAAGGAACAAGGCTGCCAAAGCACCAGTTGCCCAGTGGAAAATGGCTCCAAGAACTCGTCAGCTTACCTGTTGTCCTGGTACTACGCATGGGGCGGCGCAGTGCCGGCTGATGGAAGCTGGGCTTGGCGCATTGGCTCCAGCGACGTTCACTTCGGCTACCAGAACCCGTTGGTGGCTTATGCGCTGTCGAACGACACCGCTCTGATTCCAAAATCGCCCACGGCAAAGGCGGATTGGACCACAACTCTCGAACGCACTCTCGAATTCTACCGCTGGCTGCAGTCGTCGAATGGCGCCATTGCAGGCGGCGCAACCAACAGCTGGGGCGGCGGCAGCAACACGGCCAATCCTCCCACCGCTTGGGGAGGCCAGTATGCAGTTCCTCCTGCGGGCACTCCCACCTTCTACGGCATGTCGTACATTTTCGCGCCGTCTTACGGCAATCCGCCCAGCAACCAGTGGTTTGGAATGCAGGCATGGTCGATGGAGCGCTTGGCCGAGTACTACTACGTAACCGGCAACGCGGATGCCAAGATCATTCTGGATCCCTGGATGAAGTGGGTCGAAGCCAATTCCACGGCAACCGCGACCAGCTACTCAATCCCCTCGAGCTTGAGCTGGAGTGGACAGCCATCTACCAATTGGAATGCAACCACCCAGAATTGGACGGTGGGCGACCTTGGCGTCACTTACAACGCCGGGCTGACTGTAACCATTACGGCCAGCGGCCAGGATGTTGGTGTAACCGGTTCGCTCTGCAAGGCGCTGCTCTACTACAGTGCCGGAACCTTGAAATGGGCTGGAACGCAGGACATGACATCGTTTAACCTTGCCAAGCAGCTCCTGATCGATGTTTGGTCGTTGCACCGTGACAGCATAGGCGTATCGGTTGCGGAAACGCGCACCGACTACAGTAATCTCACCATCCCCATTTACGTTCCTTCGGGTTGGACGGGAACCATGCCTAACGGTGATCCAATCAACTCCAGCTCGACCTTCCTCAGTATCCGTACCCAGTACGAATCGGATCCGAACTATGCCATGGTTGCGGCCTATGCTGCCAACCCCTCGACGGCGCCGGTTCCCACATTCAACTATCACCGCTTCTGGGCTCAGACGGACGTAGCCACGGCCTATGCGGTGTACTACTTGCTGTTCCCGAACGACTAAGGGGAACGTTGGCTGGCTCGCCAGCTCGCATTCCGCGCAAGTGCATCTTCGCGGGTTGGCGATTGTAGTGGAGAAGGCCGTGATTTCGAGCATGACTTTGTTCCTGGAACGAAGTGGATGCCACGAAGCCGCGGCCTTTCCCTTGAAAGGGTGCAGGCCAAGCACCTAAGTACCACAGGAATTAACAAACTTCGGCAGTTACGTTGTAAACAATTCAATCAAATGCACTTAAAATCATACAATTTCATCAGTGTACTGGCGAGCCACAATTACTGATTTGGGTCCTCTCCCACATTCATCGTTTTGTCATACTATCGTCACTCCTCATTCACATCAGTCAGCCATACTGCTCCTATAGAAGCACGGTGGTACTCGATGAGCAGCTCCGGCGCCAACCTGCGCCCCTGCTGAATCAGGGGAGAACGAGCTTGCAGATACAACTGAGCTGGTACGACCGCGATCACTACATCCTTAGGCACTTCACCGCACGAGTCTCCATACACAACAACACCCGTCGCTCACGGTTGAGCAAAATCGAATGGAGCATGAGGTGAAGGAGACTCCGATTCGCGTGGCGCTGTTCCCGGACTCGTTGCGCGAGGTGAACGGCGTAGCGAATACCTTCCGTCACTTTGCCGATTACGCGCGAAAGCGCGACATGCCACTGCTGGTTGTCCATGGCAGTGCGCCAGACGGTGTCCGTGAAGATGGTTCTGTAAGGTTTTTCGGCCTGAAGCGCGGGCCCATCTCTTTTCCCGTGGAGAAGGATCTGCGCTTCGACGTGGCGTTTGTGCTACACCTCGGACGCGTGCAGGAGGAATTGCGGCGATTTCGGCCCGATGTCGTGCATATCACTGGTCCAAGCGACATAGGAATGCTGGGCGCGATTGCAGCTCATAGACTCGGTATTCCGCTGGCGGCCTCGTGGCACACAAATATCCATGAATACGCGGCGAAGAGAGTGGATCGGATTCTTCCCAAGTGGTTGCTACGCGGCGGGGCACGCTCCTGGATGCTCAATCGGCTCGAAGAGACGGCTTTTCAGCTCTTGATGCTGCACTTCAAGCTGGCCCGTTTTTATTTTGCGCCCAATCCCGAACTGGTTGAGCGGCTGCAAACTGCGACAAAAAAGCACTGCTGGCTGATGGAGCGCGGCATTGACTTGGATCTCTTCGGGCCGCAGAAACGCACGCGGAAAGAGGATGGCGAGTTTGTCATTGGATATGTGGGCAGACTCTCAACAGAAAAAATGATTCGCAGCTTTGCGCCGCTGGCTCAGGCCCTGAGCAAGGCTGGGCATCGGCATGTGCGCTTCGTCTTTGTGGGGCATGGGAGTGAAGAAAAGTGGCTCGAAGAAAACATCCCCGGAGTCCGGCTCACAGGCGTGCTGAAAGGTGAAGCGTTAAGCCGCGCTTATGCCGATCTGGATCTTTTCATCTTCTTTTCAGATACCGACACCTTCGGCAACGCTGTGCTGGAAGCATTAGCATCGGGCGTGCCCGCTGTGGTGAGCGATAAAGGTGGTCCTAAGTTCATTGTCAAGGAAGGCTGTGGAATAGTGTGTGCAAGTGATGACGAGTTTTTGCGGGCCGCATTGCGTCTCATTGAAGACCAAAGTCTTCTCCGGGCAATGTCTTTGGCAGCCCGCCGGCGAGCCGAACTCGCTTCATGGGATGCGGTTTTCGACGCCGTATATTGCGCCTACGGATGTGAGTTGCGGGAAAAGAATGGCGCATTCGAAAACAAGGCGCTTGCGTCTGCCAGCTTCACGCAGAATGCGTAGTGATGGAGGTTATGTAATCATGCCGTGCGCTCAAATAAACCGAATGGTTCCGGTCGCTGTGATCGGATCCGGTTATGTCGGTCTCGTAGCCGCTGCATGCCTTGCCGAGCTGGGGCATGAGGTCGTTTGCGTTGACGTGGATCGAGTGCGCGTAGAGTTGCTTCAGTCAGGCGGCGTACCCATCTTTGAAGAAGGTCTGGATGCCTTACTGGCCCGTCACCGCGGCCAACGGTTGCGCTTTACCTGTAATTTGGCCGAAGCTGTTCGGCATGCGCAGGTAATATTCATTGCTGTCGGCACACCCCAATCACCAACGGGCGAGGCCGATCTATCTCAGGTGGAGAGCGCGGTAATCAGTATTTGTCCTGCTCTCGATTCTTATAAGATTCTGGTTGAGAAATCTACTGTGCCTGTGCTTTCGAGTCAATGGATTACGCGTACCTTGCGACTGAATGGCGCCTTGGAAAAGAACTTCGACGTTGTCTCCAATCCGGAATTCTTGCGCGAAGGCTCGGCCATCACCGATTTTCTCTATCCTGATCGCATTGTAGTTGGCGCCGATACTGAACGTTCGCGCCAACTGCTCCGTGAGCTCTATCAACCGCTTATAGATGGCAGTTACTACCGGCGCGCGGACTGCGTTGACGGCCCAGCCGACCTTTCCGGCGGTGTCTATTACATCGAGACAAGCACGAACAGCGCCGAATTGATCAAGCAGGCCTCCAATGCATTCCTTGCCCTGAAGGTCTCCTTCATCAACGCTGTAAGTAACCTCTGTGAGCGCGTTAACACTGACGTTGAAGAAGTTGCTCGCGGCATCGGCGCGGACAGGCGTATTGGTTCGCGCTTTTTGCGCGCCGGGATTGGTTATGGAGGATCATGCTTCCCCAAGGATATTCGCGCCTTCGGCAAGGTCGCGGAAGCTGTAGGGTATAACTTCGACTTGCTCAAGTGCATCGAGCAGATTAATGAAGACCAGCAAACTGGTTTTCTGAAAAAGCTCCGTACCGCCTTGTGGTCTCTAAAGGACAAACATATAGCTATCCTCGGTCTTGCCTTTAAGCACGGCACTGACGATATTCGCGAGTCTCCCGCTATCACGATTGTCCGCAAGATACTGGCGGAAGGCAGCCGCGTCTCTATCTTCGATCCCGCCGCCATGCAAAATTGCCGGACAATGCTCCCCGAAGGTGTGCAGATCCAATATGCAAGGGACGAGTATGACGCGGTAAAGGGCGCGCATGCGCTGGTGATTCTGACCGAGTGGCCGCAGTTCTCCAATCTCGATCTCGTGCGCCTTCACCTATTAATGAGTTATCCGATTGTGATAGATGGTCGTAATCTGTACAGCCCCGCAAAAATGAGTGCCGCTGGTTTCTATTATTACAGTGTTGGTCGGCCGTCTGCTGAGCCGCTTCCAGAGAAATATGCATTTGCTTTAGAGCATAACCAGAGTCAACATTTCCTTGATGAGAAGATGGCTATTTCTTGCGAATAAGGCCGCTTGAAATCATCGCTTCTGGGGATTACGACTCTGGATTTTAACGAGCAAGGCGCGTCAAGAAGCCCTCTGCCTCTTGCTCCATTGGAATACATCATTGTCAGTGGATGATTTCGATGGAAACTATTTCGCTGCCGACGACCTTCGGATTTTCGACCTGGGAAACCACCTATGCGAGCGGAAAGCGAGCGTCTGGCCCCACCGCGGGGGTTTGCAGATAATTACACTTCCTTGGCGCACAATAGAAGAATGAATCACTGCTACAGACGCGGGTCTTACTGATCACTGACCACTGTTCACTGTCCACTGAACCAGGTACCCCCACCCCCCCTACCCTGTGGAAATCATTTTTCGACCCCTCCATTGCTTGTAACTTGCACGAAATAAATAGCTTACATTTTCCACCTGTTGACGAATCAGTAACTGCAAACCCCGTATTTTGCCCATTTTTTAGCCCCAAAAGGCCTCTTTTTGGCCAAAAAGTGCCCTGTTTTCGTCAATAAAGGCCTCTTTTTTAGCTGGGAAGGTCCTCGATTTTCAGGAATCAACTAGCTTCGTCCTGCTTTTCGCCAACGACGTTCTTGCCATCGACGGAGATGCGCAGGGAGCGAAGGAAGCTGAGATCGTTCTGGGTGAAGGACTGGTCGGCGCTGCGGCCGGCGGGGACTTCGGCGCGCGCTTCCTCTTTATCAATTTTGGCGGAGAGGTCGTTGAGGGCGATGGAGGCTTCGAGCATGAGCAGCACGTCGAAGCCGTGCTGGCGGATGTCCTGGACGACGCCGGCAATCTGCTCGTTCTCGATGACCGCCTCGTGGATGGCCTCGCCCAGTTGCTGAATGAGTTCGCGCAGACGTGTTGTCACAGGAGCCTCCAGGGGCTGCGGCCGGCGCGGGGGATGCGGGGGCAGCGGCATGGGATTCATCTACCTTACTTCCGTTATCGACCGGGAGCAAGGGGGAATCGGCGAAAGCCGGTAAAAAAGCGGGGGGGAATCCGCCGCTGATACCATCATATCGGAATGAAACCTGAGAATATAGGGCGCGTGCTGGGGATCGGGCTGCGGGTTGCCGGGCGGATGGCCGGCCAAAAGCTGATGGGCGAGGCTCAGGCGGCCGGCGTGCAGGTGGCGGGCACGGCTGCCGCAGGGCAAGTTCAACAAACTCAACAAATTGGACAAACCGGACAATCTGCTAGCAGTCAGGCGGCCAGCCGGACGGCGAAGGGCGTGGCGCGCGGCGTGAGCGGATTCCTGCGTCCCTTTCGCCGAGTGGGCGGCATTTTGTGGCTGGAGATGACGGGCGCCTTCTTCTTCCTGTTTGTGCTGGCCGCCGCCCTGCCCCTTTGGCGCCACAGGCCGAGTCACCTTAATGGTCCCTATGATAAAAACTTTCTGGCCGCCGCCGGTATTATGGTGGTTTTTTTCTATCTGGGAGTGAGCTCTTTCTGGCGGGCGCGAAAACGGTGAGCCAGGCGCGCCGTCCTTCTTGATTCACCTGATCCAAAACCTCATCACCTGGTTTGACCCAGGGACCGGTGCCTCACTATCGTAAGCAAGGTGCGTATGCACCGTGAAAAGGATGATTTATGAATGAATCGACCGCGCCCATCGCTCCGCTGAAGAAAACCGCTTTGAACGCGGCGCATCGCGCGTTGAAGGCCAGGATGGTGGATTTTGGCGGATGGGATATGCCGGTGGAATACCCCGGCGATGGCGGAGGATTGATTGCCGAGCACCTGGCGGTGCGCACCGGCGTGGGATTGTTCGACGTGAGCCACATGGGCGAGATCTGGTTTCGCGGCGCCGGCGCGCTGGCCGCCGTGCAACATGTGACCATGAACGACGCGTCGCGGCTGAAAGACGGACAGGCGCAGTACTCCGCGCTGCTGACGCCGGAGGGCTGCTTTGTGGACGACATACTGGTCCACCGGGCGAGCGAAAACGACTACCTGCTGGTGGTGAACGCGAGCAACAAGGACAAGGACTACGCATGGATTCTGAAGCAGGCGGACGCGAGGCCGTCCAGGTCTCTGGTGCGGATTACGGACGACTCGGCCAGCTATTCGCAACTGGCCGTGCAGGGACCGCGGGGAGTGGAGACGCTGCAAAAGCTGACGAAGGTGGATCTGGCGGCGATTAAAAACTATTGGTTCACATGGGGCGAAGTGGCGGGCGTGGCGAAGGTGCTGATTGCGCGCTCGGGCTACACAGGCGAGGACGGATTTGAGCTTTATCTGCCCAGCGATGTGGCCACCACGGAAAACGTGTGGAACGCATTGCTGGAGGCGGGCAAGGAGTTCGGGATTCGCCCCTGCGGGCTGGGCGCGCGCAACACCCTGCGGCTGGAGGCGGGCATGCCGCTCTACGGGCACGAAATCTCCGACACTGTGAATGTATTTGAAGGCGGGCTGGAGCACTGGCTCAAGCTGGACAAGGGCGAGTTCATCGGGCGCGAGGCGTTGCTGGAAGTGCAGGCCGCTGGTGGGCCGAAGCGCAGGCTGACGGGGCTGGAGATGGTGGAGCGCGGCATTGCCCGCGACGGGTACCCGGTGCTGTCCCTGGACGGAGAGCAGATTGGCACAATCACATCCGGCTCGCCCGCGCCGTTCCTGAAGTCCAACATTGCTTATGCTCTGCTGCCGGCGGGCGTGGCTGCCGGGGGCCAGGATGTGCTGGTCCAGGTTCGCGCCAACCGTGTGCGGGCAAAGCAGGTTCCGGCGCCGTTTTACAAGCGTGCGAAGAAATAATATGGCAATTCCTAGCCCATCCGCGAGGAGACCGTCGTACCCTTCACGATGAAGCCCTTACCTTTCACGATGAAAGAGGTTCCTCCCATGTTGTTGCGCAAAAATCCTGCCTCAATGCTCTTTTTGGCTCTGGTTTTATCCGCTTTCATTTCCAGGCCGCTCCTGGCCCAGCCCGCCGCTCAGCCTGCCGTTTTTGGATACGCCGACTTCACCGCGCAGGCAAAGATTGAGGAGAAATTTCTGGCCGTTCCCGATGCCAAACTGGCCGGCCAGCACCTGAAGACGCTCACCCGCGAGCCGCATCTGGCCGCGACCCCCGAGGACCACAAGACCGCCGAATACGTGGCGCGGCAGTTTCGCGCCGCTGGCCTGGAAACCGAGATTGTCCCTTATCGCGTCCTGCTGAATCAGCCCAAAAAGGTGCGCGTGGAGGCTTATGACAGCAGCGGCAAGCTGCTGATGAGCGGGCCAACGCGGGAACATGTCGAGGGCGATCCTTTCCAGGACGATCCACGGGTGATGATGCCCTTCAACGGCTCCTCCGGCTCGGGCGACGTGACCGCCGAGGTGGTCTACGCCAACTACGGACGGCTGGAGGACTTTGACCAACTCGCGGCGCGGCACATCGACCTGCGCGGCAAGATCGTGCTGGCGCGCTATGGCGGCAACTTCCGCGGCGTCAAGGTTTTCATCGCTGAGCAGCGCGGCGCCGCCGGCGTGCTGATCTACTCCGACCCGCAGGACGACGGTTTCACCAAGGGCGACGCTTACCCCGCTGGCCCGTGGCGGCCGGAGACGGCAATTCAGTACGGCTCGGTGCAATACATGTTCGAGTATCCCGGCGACCCGGAGACTCCCGGCGTGGCCTCGACGCTCGACCTGCCCGATTCAGCGCGCGTCTCGCCCTACGGCAGCCAGCCCCGCATCATCTCCATCCCTATCAGCTACCACGACGCCGCGCCCATTCTGCAGGCCTTGCAAGGGCCCGGTGTGCCGAAGGGCTGGCAGGGCGGGCTGGGCTTCCGCTATCACCTGGGATTGGCTGAAGGGCCGGGAAGCGTCAAGGTCCACCTGATCTCCGTGCAGGACTATCAGCGCCGCATCATATGGGACGTGATCGGCAAGATCAAAGGCTCCGAGTTTCCCGACAACTGGGTGGTCATCGGCAATCACCGCGACGCTTGGGTCTACGGCGCGGTTGATCCCTCCAGCGGCACCGCGGCCATGCTCGAAGTGGTTCACGGAATCGGCGCGCTCATCAAGCAGGGCTGGCAACCCAGACGGACGATTGTCTTTTGCAGTTGGGATGCCGAGGAAGAGGGCCTGGTCGGCTCAACCGAATGGGTGGAGCAGAATGCCAAGGCGCTGGAGCACGCTGTGGCCTACTTCAACACCGACGTGGGCGTTGGCGGGCCGGATTTCTCCGCCGCAGCTGTTCCCTCGCTCAAGGAATTTCTCCGCGAGCTGACGCGCTCGGTTCCCAGCCCGCTGGGCGGAACGGTCTATCAGCAATGGAAAATCAACTCCGCCAGCGGGAATGAGCGCCGCCGCTCCAACGCCCCGCCGGTGGCCGGCGAAGAAGTGCATGTAGGCGACCTCGGCTCCGGCTCCGACTTCACGCCTTTCTTTCAGCA
>Ga0326727_10001327_pt1 | contig 92525 bp, 90 predicted proteins | sample MB2enrmetagenome_FD_207643 | JGI IMG/M metagenome (GOLD analysis project Ga0326727, IMG submission 207643) | Lab enriched peat soil microbial communities from McLean, Ithaca, NY, United States - MB29MY | ecosystem: Environmental > Terrestrial > Soil > Wetlands > Peat | place: USA: New York... | reverse complement strand
CCTCGCCCAGGAAACTCTCACCCGAATGACCAAACTCTGCCCCCTCTGAATCATTTTCACTTACTTCAGCTACTTTGCTCCGCAAAGTACGCCGGATTCAGGTTTCAGGGCTTAATTCCAAAATAATTGGGTTGGACTGTCCGTCCACCCAGGCCGTTAGCCTGGGCTATGATAGGCCGCCCCGTTGGGGCTCAGGAACAGCGGGTAGGGCTTAATTTAAAAGCAATGGGGTTGGACTGTCCGTCCGCCCAGGCCGTTGGCCTGGGCTGTGATAGGTCGCCCCCTTGGGGCTCAGGAACAGCGGGTCGCGCAAAGTTGTTCCGCCTTTTGGAACTACTCTGCGGCTCTCATCTTTTCACATAATTCGTACATTGGTATTGCCCATTGACGTAGCGCAGAGTAGGGCAAACTACGCCCAACTCTGCGCTGACCGCTAACCGCTGTTACTTCTCTTCAGGTTTCTTCTCCTCGGGTTTCTTCTCTTCCTTCTTTGGCGGAGCCGGCTTTTGCGCCGGTGGCGGAGTCTGGTGCACGGCGGGTTGAGCCTGCTCACGGGCCGGAGGCGCTTGGCGCACCGGCGGTTGAGCCTGCTCGCGGACCGGAGGCGCCTGGCGCACCGGGGGCTGAGCCTGCTCACGGACCGGAGGCGCTGGGCGCACCGGGGGTTGAGCCTGCTCGCGGACCGGAGGCGCTGGGCGCGCTGGGGGCTGAGCCTGCTCACGGACTGGAGGCGCTTGGCGCACCGGGGGCTGAGCCTGCTCACGGACCGGAGGCGCCTGGCGCACCGGGGGTTGAGCCTGCTCACGGACTGGAGGCGCATTCTGTGGATGGGCGGCCGGGACGGGTTGGGCAGGTGGATTCTTGGGCTGCCCCGCACCAGCTTGGGGCTGGGCTGGGCGCTGGGCAAATGTCGGCGCAGAGCCGGGGCGCACGGTCGGGGTGACCGGGCGAACCTGACGCGTGTTGATCGGCTGGACCTGCATGCGTCCGGGCGCCTGGTTCTGGCCGGCGGCCTGGGTGCGCAAAGTCTGCAATTGCGCCGGCGCTACCGGGGTTCCGGGATGCTGCTGCAGCATCTGCTGCTTCGCGGCGAACGGAACCGCAGGCGGAGGTGGAGCGAGTTTGGCGACTACGGGACGATTGGCAATAGCGGCCGGGGGCGCAGCGGCTTTACGACCGCTGCTATTCGCAAGAACGCTCTCCCGTTGCGGCGCAACTTTGGGCGCGGCTCCGATCACCTGGGCCTGGCGCATCTGGTTGGCGTCGACGCGAACCGCGGCGCGCTGGACAGGCTGAGCCGACACGAAGGAATTCTGCGGCATCGCCACTATGGCATTGCGATTGACATAGTTGATGTTGGTGACATTGATGTTGGTGATCTGCGTGTTGGTGATGTTCACTTGGCGGACGTAATCCTGTGACACATGATAGGAGGGGTAGTACGCTTCGCGCGGGCCGAGTGGGAACCAGCCGACGAGACCGCCGCCCCCACCGCCCATCGAGACACCCACGCTGAATCCTGCCCCACCGACGAAAGCGACCAGCGCCGGAGCATAGTAGACACGCTCTGCAACCCTGCCGGGGCACCAGCCCCAACTGCTATTGACATAAGCCCAGCGTCCATAGTGAAACGGCGCGAAGCCCCAGGGTTCGTCGTCCACCCAGGTCCAGCCCCAGGGTTCGACCCAGGCCCAGCGTCCCTCGTGATACGGGGTCCAGCCCGCCGCGACGCGCGGAGTCCATACCGGGCCGTAGTCCGGCGTGTCGCGCCAATCGCCATTGGCATTCAAATCTTCATAGCCAACCATGTCGGGTGAGACGTAGCGGGGTGGAGGGACGTCTTCCAGGCGATTCCGTGAAGAGACGAAAGAGTCGAAATCGTCCGGCTGGTTTGCACCCTGAACGTCTGGCGGGTTGCCGGAGTTGTCAAAGTAGGCTGTCTGGCCGGAATGAACGGGAAAGCTTTGGTTGTTGGCGGTTACTTCAATGTCACCCGTGCGGACGGTGACCATCGTGGCGTTGCGGGAGGTATCGGTGTCGACCCGGTATTCGCCCGTGCGCAGAAGGGTGACGGCGCCGTTGGGAGTGTCAACCTCCCAAGATTCGCCATTAAAGAGATGACGTATGCGCAGGCTCAGACTGCCGGAGTTTATGCTGGTCTGGACGATGTTATCGCTCAGGTTTACGAACTGGAAATTGGTGCCCGAGTTCAGGCGGATGGAATTCTGACCAATCCGCAGCACGGCACGCGCGCCGTTATCGGCATATAGATTGTCGCCGGTGCTCATCGGGTAATTCAGCGATGCGTCGGCCCATTCATCCACGCCGGCGGGCTCGAATGATACGGGACCGGTGAGGTACGCGATGCGGGCCACGCGCGAGGGGGGATCCGCATCCTGCGCCGCCGCGATGCCGGAAACAGCGAGGATTGCCGCTAGGGCTGAAACACATAAGAGCAAGTTCTTCATTGTGACCCTTTCAGATCCGACTCATAAAGATGGCTGAATCCAGTAGAATAAGCAGTCGTCCTCTTAGCATTCTAAGCTGGGCTGTGTCCATTCTCAATCCCACGGCGGAAGCTGTCTGTTCAATATTGCTCACTGGGGAAAGTTACATGCGGGTTCGGATGGATGATGAGCAGCGAGCGGGTAGATACAAGTAAGATACAAGCGCAGAGTTGGGCGTAGTTTGTCCTGCTCTGCGGTACGTACATGTGCAATACCAAAGTACGAATTATGTGAAAGGATGAGAGCCGCAGAGTAGTTCCAAAAGGCGGAACAACTCTGCGCTTGTATCTTACTTGTATCTTACTTTGGCCGTTGATTTCGGGTGTAAAACAGTGCCTGGAGTTAGCGGTGTCCGGCGGCGGAGGCCGATCTGCGCTGAGGCCGGGAGACAACTCCCAAGCCTGTCGGGTAGATAGGCCCCCCGCCCTCTACCCGCTCCATCGGAGGTCACTCGCGATCCCTGGAAATCGACCTTCAAGGAGGCATTGAAGGAGAGCTGGAATGGCTGATCTTGCTTCTCACCCACGGGGTGTGTACCTCCAGAGCGGTCTCATCACATCAAAGCCCGCATAAGCACAGATGACAGCGCAAGCCAGAACGTTCGTCGGCGGAGCTTAACTTGGAAATGTGGGTTCAATGCGTTTCTTTGCCTACGGGGGGTGTCTCGGGGAAGTATAATGCCAGATGAAGGCTGCAAGCACTTTTGATGCGGGGTCGACGGGTAAACTACCGGGTGCGTCGCTACAACGAAAACTCTAGAGTGCCGTCGGCATATCCTCGGCGCCGTTCCGCGAGGCGCTGCGTCCCCGCACGCTTCGGCGTCAGGGCAACCCACACGGTCATTCTTCTCGCCCTGCTGCATGGCTACGGTTATGGACAGAGCCGGGAGCAGAGCGGTCCCTCCCTGTGGGGCCGGCCAGTCACCCAAACTCATCTCGAATGCGACTGCAGCCTTAAGCTCCAAGACTTTCCCGGCGCCGTGACCCAGCAAATCGGTGAACCTCTTGATCCCACAAAGGTCTCGGAAAGCCTCAAGCGGCTTTACGCTACCGGGCGTTTCACCGAATTGCGCGCCGAAGGCGACCCGCAAGGGCAGGGTGTTGTCCTGGCCTTTGTGGCACGCGCGCAGTATTTCGTTGGCACGGTGACCGTGAAAGGCAACCCCGGGCCCGTCGAAGCAAAGGCGCTGGTTACGGCCTCACGTTTGCGCCTGGGTCAACCGCTCACCGATGAAGACCTCAGCACGGCGCAGCGGCATCTGACCGACGTGCTGGTGGCCAACGGCTATTACCAGTCCCGGATCAGTCACGAAATCAACCGCGACCCCGGCACACAGGAAGCAAACGTGCTTTTCTACCTCGTACCCGGCCCGCCCGCCCGAGTCAGCAGCATCGAATTCCAGGGCGACACGGCCTTTCCCGCGCAGCGTCTGCTGAAAACCGCCAGTTGGCACACCGGCATGCAACTGACCTCGGCGCGAGTCGAGCGCGGGATCTTCCGCCTCCACCAGTTGTACCTGGCGCGGGGGTACCTGCAGGTCAACCTTGGCACCCCGCAGCGGACTTTCGATGCGAAGAGCAGCACGGAGAAACTTACTATCGACGTCAACCACGGGCCGGTGATCCGCGGGCGCGTCGAGGGCGCGTCGATATCCTCCGGGCGGCTCCGCGGTCTCCTGCCCTTTTATCGCGACGGGGTCATTGACGATGAAGCTCTGGCTCGCAGCGAGAAGCTGCTGGAAGATTACTTTCAGGAGCGGGGCTATTTCTCCGTCTCCGTCAAAGCCAGCCGCGTGCCGCGCCCCACTCCGCAACCGCACCTCGAGATCCTCTTCCAAGTGGACCGCGGGCGGCACGGGGATTTCGCGGGCTATGGTTTCGAAGGAAACCATGCCGTCCCCTCGGCACAGCTCCTGGCGGCGATTTCCCCGCCGGCCGGGGAAATACTCCGGCCCAAGCCCACTTTCAGCCGCGCCCTTGTGGAACACAAGGCCGCTGTGCTCCTGTCCCTTTACCAGTCGAGGGGATTCCTGGAGGCGCGTGTCACGCCCGCCATCGACGACAGTTTCGGCAACACCCCTGGCCGGCGGCACGTCACCTTCGAAATCCAAGAGGGGGCGCGCACCGTGGTGCGCAAATTGACTTTTACAGGCATCGACCGCGCCGCCCAAAACGCCCTCTGGCCCTCTCTCCACTGCCGGCCGACGCAGTTCTACTCGCTGGACCGCGTGCGCACTGACCACGAAGTGATTCTTGATTACCTGGCTAATCACGGCTATTGGCGATCGACCGTGAGCTGGCAGACCACGCCCGTGGAATCTGCCCCACAGGTCGACCTCGAGTTTCATATCACGCCCGGGACCCAGGAACACATTCAGCGCGTCGTCTTGCTCGGCAACGAACATACGCGCGCGGGCATTGTGAACCGCGAGTTGACGTTTCGTGACGGTGAACCGATCAGCCAGAGCGCGTTGCTCGAATCGCAACGCCAGCTTTACAAGCTCGGCCTTTTCAACCAGGTACAGATCACTCCCCAGGAAGGATCGAGTTCCGAAAACGCCAGGACGGTGCTGGTGGATGTTGAGGAAGCCCGCCGTTGGACTTTGGGCTATGGGGGCGGCCTGGAAGTCCAGCGTTTGGGCAGCAATCAACCGCAGGGGCAGTTCAAAGCCAGCCCGCGGCTTTCCCTCGACCTCACGCGTTTGGACGTGGGGGGCCGGGATCAGACGTTCAGCATGGGGGGACGCCTCTCCAATATCGACACGGGTGCAAGCATGACGTACCTTATCCCGCGCCTTCTGAATCGGAAGGACCTCAGCCTACGGGTGAACGGCCTGGTGGACCGCAGCCGCGACGTCGTGACGTTCACCGCCGACCGCAAAGAGGCCTCGGTCAGTGTGGAGAAGCGCTTCAGCCCCGCCACTCTGCTGATCGCGCAGTACAGCTTCCGCCATGTGGAGGCCCTTGATATTTCCAGCAAAGTATCCGGGGAGGACAATTTTTTGCTCAGCCAGCCGGCGCGTGTGGGCATGGTGGGTGGGAGCTACCTCAATGACCGTCGCGATGACCCTATAGAGGAAAACCACGGCTCATATTCGCTCCTCAATGCCGGGGTATCATGGCGAAACTTTGGGTCGCAGGCGAACTTCCTGCGCTTCACCGGCCAGAATTCAACTTACTACTCCTTAACGAAGCGCCTCGTTTTTGCCCGTGAAACGCAGTTTGCCATAGTAACTCCTTACGGCCGCTTGTACCCCGTCACTATCCCGGCCACCGCCACCCAACCCGCATACGTTCTCCTCACGGATTCGATCCCTTTGCCGGAGCGCTTGTTCATGGGTGGAAGTGAATCTCACCGGGGCTTTTCGGTCAACCAGGCCGGACCACGTGACCCTAACACCGGCTACCCGATCGGGGGCAACGCGCTCTTTCGTAACTCGTTCGAGTTTCGCCTTTCGTCTGAGCAACGCCGTCTGGGCCTCACCTTCTTTGAAGACGCCGGCAACGTTTATTCCACCGTCCGCAGGATGCGGCTGTTCAAATTCACTCAAAGCTCACCCGCGGATTTTGACTACACTTCCAATGCAGTCGGGACGGGCCTCCGTTACAGAACTCCTGCGGGGCCCATTCGTTTTGACGTGGGCTACAATCTGAATCCTCCGCGTTACAATGTGATCACCTATCCGAACGGCGTGAAAAACATCGAGGTGGAACGATTATCGCACGTACAGTTTTTCATCAGCATAGGCCAGAGTTTTTGATCCTCGTGGCATGGACGGCTGCCATCATGGTCAGCAGTACAGCCTCACTCGCTGCGGATGTCCTGGACCGCGTAGTCGCATCCGTTGGCTATGCGGCCATCACGGCCAGCGACGTGGAGCAAGAGTACCGTTTCGAGTGCTTTCTTGACGGCCAATGGCCGGCCCCTGCGCCTGATGCCGCCGCCCTCGCACGCGTCCGTGAACGGCTGACCTATCAGATCCTCTTGAGCCACGAGGAAGACCCCAGTCCGGCTGACCAGGCGGAGTGTCAGAAGGCTGCGGTGGGGCGCTTGGCCACACAGCGCAAGGGATTCCCCACCCCGGAAGCCTTCCAGGCGGCGGCACATGAACTGGGCATGACCGAGGCCGAGATCGTCGCGCGGATGGCACAACAGAATCTCATGCTGCGCCTGGTCGATCAACGCCTGCGTCCTGCCGCCTCGCCTTCAGATGCCGAGGTGGCTGAATACTACCGCCAGATTTTTGTTCCGGAATTCCAGAAGAAAAACCCGGGGGCCGCTGCCCCCCCCTTGCCGGAAGTCGAAAATCAAATTCGCGAAGTCCTTACTGAGAAGCACATCGACGAATTACTCGATCAGTGGATTGAGGAGCTGAAACCCGGCAATCGCGTCAGCGTTCATTCTTTCTGAACCCCTGGAAGGCAGGTTGTATACGCGCTGGAAATTGCCCAAATCGATCCGCCTCGCGCGCTACGTTGTGGAAAGCCTGCTGGCTTTACTGCTGGGGGTCCTCATCGTCATGGAGACCAACTGGTTCCAGCATCGGCTTGAGCGCAGCGTGATCACCGGCATGGAAACCCTCACCGGCGGGCGCGTGGAGGTGGCGGGGTTTCGTTTCCGGCCGTGGCTTTTTCAAGTTACGCTCGAAAGGCTGGTGATCCACGGCACGGAGCCCTCGGGCGACCCAGCCCTGATTTCCGCGCGCAACGTCGTGGCCCGCGTGAACCCGGGGCCGCTTCTGCGACGCCGCCTCCGCCTCCGCAGCCTGGACCTCGACGAGTTACGCCTGCACCTCGAAACAGCTCCTGACGGCTCCACTAACCTGCCTGGTCCGAAGCAGCCGTCCTCCGCGCAACAAAGCCTGGTGGACTTGATGGATCTCTCCATCGGACGCCTGAGCGTCTCTCACTCCGCTTTTTCCTGGAACAACCAGGAGGAGCCGTTTGCATTCGACGCCCGCGAACTGGCGATTCTCCTCCGCATGACCCGAGGGCGCTACACCGGCACGTTGTCTTCCTCGGGCGCCACGCTTCGTTCCCGGCGCTGGTCGCTGCCGCCCATCACCTTCAACAGCCGCTTTGAGATATCGCATGACGGTCTGGCGATTCCCTCTATCGCATGGCAAGCCCAGGGGATGACGGGCGGGGGGTCATTCGCATTCCGCCCCCTCGTCCCGGAAGCCTACGCGTCTTTCCGGGTTTCCGGAGATCTTACCGCACTGGCCCGCGTTTTCGCAGTGCGCGATCTACGCACGGGCAGTGTCCAGATCGAAGGGCAAGCCATTTACCGTTACGGCAAGTTCTACGCACAGGGGCGCGCCAGGGCTCGCCAAGTGACAATCCTCTCGCCCCTGCCCTTTTCCGGGTCCCTGGAGGGCAGCACCGATTATGCCTTTGAGAATTCGCGACTCAATTTGACAAACCTCGCTCTCTTCGGCTGGGGAGGCGCCGCGCAGGGGACACTTCAGTCTAACTTGGGGGTTTCACCGCCGAGTTTTCACTTGAGTGCGCAACTGCATCATTTGCAGTTGGAAGATGCGCTGCGCTCACTGCCGCCGGCGCGTCTCCTGGCGGCCTCCATACATCCTGTCGGGGCCGCCGATGGAACCCTGAGCGCCACATGGTTCGGTTGGCTGGAAAGGTTGAAGGCAACCTTTGATCTCAGTTTCCACGCTCCGGCCAGCGCGCCCCGCAATCTGCTTCCCATAAACGGTTTTGCCCGCGGAACGCTCGGGGAAGAACGCGGCTGGACCCTCGAACTCACCCAGGCCCGGTTCCAAACCCCACATTCCACCCTTTCCGCGCAGGGGACGCTCGTCGGGCGCACGGAGCCCTCCCGCCCATCGCCGCCCCTTTCCGTCAGGCTGGTCTCGACCGACTTTGAAGAAGGGCGGCCTCTTTTCCAGGCGCTGGCGATGACCTCCGAAGCCGTTCCGCTCGTCCTGCAGTCGCCCGCAGAATTTTCGGGGTCCCTCACGGGTACTTACACCCAACCCGCTCTGGAAGGCCGGCTGCAGACAGGCCAGTTCCAATATCACGGCTGGACTTGGGACAGGCTCACCGCCACGGTCGCACTCAGTCCCGGCTTCCTGCAGATTTCCTCCGGGCGAGTCGTGCGAGGAAAGAGCTCGCTCGATCTCAGCGCTTCCGCGGAGCTCAAGGGCTGGCGGGTAACACGTGATTCCCACGTGCGGCTCTCCGCGCAAGCTCAACGTACGCCCTTCGAGGGTTTGAAGGCCGCGCTCGACGCCAACTTCCCTCTCCGTGGCCTCGTCAGTGGCCGCGTCAATGTGGAAGGCACAGTCTCCAGCCTTACGGGCAGCGGTGTGTTGCGGGTTGACGACGGCGCCATCGCGGAGGAACCCTTCGATTCTCTTACGGCGCAACTGCGCATTGTGCAAACGGTCTGGAAACTGGAAGGCATGCAATTGGCCAAGGGGCACGGACGCCTCAGTGGCGACTTCACTCTGGACCCGGCGCGCCGTTTCGCCTCGGGTAAATTGCAGGGGGTCGACTTCCGCCTGGCTGAGATCGCACACCTGGCGTTGGCCGCACCCGAAGCACTTCCTAAAGGCGCGCTCGATGGCCGTCTCAGCTTCGAGACTCATGGGCAAGGCACACCGGAGTCCTTCGAGCTGCAAGGCGCCTGGCACCTCGACAGCCTGAGGGTGGGAGGCACGCCGCTGGGGGAGCTGAATGGCGTGATCGAAGGTGGGCACCAAGAACTGCGACTGGAAGGCAAAAATCAGGGTCCTGCCGGTACCCTGCATCTGAACGCCCGCGTGACTCCGGCGGGGGACTGGCCGCTCAAGGTTGAAGGCCAGTACTCCGACATGCGGGTCGATCCCTGGATCCGCGCCTTCTTCAGTCATGAATTCGCCGCTGGCGTCACCGTGGGGGGGGCCTTCCAGGCCGCGGGTCCCCTGCGCGAGCCGGCGAAAATTGATCTCCAGGCCCAGACCCGTGATCTGGCGGTGAACTTCCCCAGCATGCAGTGGAAGAACGACCAGCCGATCAATCTGCACTACAGGGGCGGCACACTGACCTTCAGCCGCTTCGTCATGCGCGGCCCCTCCACGGAACTCGCCATCCAAGGCGCGGTGCGTTTCGCCGAGCAAGTGACGTTGGGGCTGCGTGCGGAGGGCCAGGCCGACGCTACGCTGCTGGCCGCGCTCGATCCCAACCTCGAGGCAACCGGCCACTCGGTGCTGCACCTCGGCCTCACCGGCACGCCCAGCCGGCCCGTCCTGAACGGCACGCTGGACGTGCAGGATGTGGGCGTGGCCTATAAGGGCCTGCCCTTCCGCTTCAGCAATCTCCAGGGAAGCATTCAGCTGGAAGGCGAGCGCGCCGTCATTCGGTCCCTGCGCGGCTTGAGCGGCGGCGGCACAGTTACCCTGAGCGGGTCCCTGACTCTTCAGGAGAATCCCCTCTACGACCTGCAAGCGGACTTCAACCAGGTCCGGGTCCGCTATCCGCCCAATTTCACGTCTGTCCTCGACGGCAAACTGCGCCTGGCGGGAAACTCCGAGCGCGGACAACTGCAAGGCGACTTGATCACCCGCCAGATGTTTATTAATGAAAACATTAATCTAATAACAAAGATCATTGAATCTTCCAACCCCTTTGAGGCACAACCGGCCAGCGTCGCTTCGCCCCTGGCGTCGAAGATTCGTCTGAACGTGCACGTGACTTCCGCTCCCCCCGTCCGGGTGGAGACACCTGACCTGCGCCTGGTGGGCGACATCGATCTTCGCCTGCAGGGAAGCCTGGCGACTCCGGCGCAGGCGGGCAGCATCCATTTCCTCAGTGGCGACGGGGTATTTCGGGGAAACCGCTATACGCTCGCGCGCGGCGACATCAGCCTGTCCAACCCGTTCCGCACCCAAGCCTTCCTGGACCTGCAGGCGGTGACCCACGTGGAGCGTTACGAACTGACGCTCGACATCTCCGGCCCGTTCGAGCGATTGAAATTGGCGTATCGCTCTGACCCCCCCCTGCCCACGGCCGACATTCTTTCATTGCTGGCGCTCGGGTATGTAAAGCAGGAAGGCGCCACCTTCGTGACGGCCACCACCAATCCCACGGCCTCCGTGGGCGCCAGCGCGATCCTTTCCGAAGCCCTCTCCAGCCAGGTCACGGGCCGCATCCAGCATCTGTTCGGCGTCAGCCGCATTAAAATCGACCCCAACGTTGGCATGCCCGGCTACGGCTCCGGCGCGCGCGTCACTGTGGAGGAACAAGTCGGCCGCGACCTCACTCTGACTTATGTCACCATGACTTCCAGTTCGCAGTACCGCATCATTCAATTCGAGTATGCCATCAGCGATAACGTTTCGGTGCTCGGCCTGCGAGACCAGAACGGCATCTTCGGACTTGAGTTCAGGTTCCGGCGGCGCTTCAAGTGAAGCGGCGCCTCCGCCGCACGGCCGGGGGGAGGCGCGAGCTTTTTCATGCTCTCATTCTGATTCCGTTTTTTGGGCGAAGAACCCCGGCAGTTTGTTGTTCTGCTTACCCAAGCGAACTGCTGAGGTCCTTCGCGAAGTTTACCCTGAGCGCAGCTAATGGGCTCAGGACGACAGCACGGAAGCGCTTTCGCGCAGCTCGACAAGGCCCCTCACTCCCTTCTAGCTGGTTCCTGTCTCCCGATGCTATACTGATTTGGTTGCCGCGATATTGAAAAGCAGAGTAGGGCGTGCGGTTCGAAGGCCCTCTCGCGGCATGAGGCCACGGAGAGGTGTCCGAGTGGCTGAAGGAGCACGCTTGGAAAGCGTGTTCACGAGTAATCGTGACGTGGGTTCGAATCCCACCCTCTCCGCCAGGCATCCGGGGTATGGGATGCTGGCGTTTTAGCTTAGAGTTCCATGTACTTCACACTCGCAGGTTCAAACCTGCGAAATCCGCTTGAGAAGGCGCTGCCTCCCACGCTGGTGCTAATGCGGCAGTGGCAGGCCCCGCACCACGCGGAAGGTGTCGCGGGCGATGAGAAGTTCTTCGTTGGTGGGAATCACCATCACCCTGATGCGGCTCGCTGGGGTCGAGATTTCCCCTTCCTTTCCCACCACCGTCTGGTTGCGCTCCGGGTCAATCTGAATTCCCAGTTCCTCCAACCCCTCGCAGGCCTGGGCACGCACGGGAGGTGAATTCTCGCCTATTCCACCCGTAAAGATGAGGCCGTCCACGTGTCCCAGCGTGGCGCTGTAAGCGCCGATGTATTTCTTGATCCGATAACAAAAGACCTCGATCGCCAGTTTGGCCTGCTCGTCACCTTTGGCAGAGGCCGCCAACAACTCTCGCATGTCATTCGATTCGCTGGAGATTCCGTAAAGCCCGCAAAACTTGTTTAGCAACATGGACATATCATGCAACGTCAATTCGTCTTTCGACATAATGTAAAAAAGTGCGGCCGGATCGATATCGCCACAGCGCGTGCCCATGAGCAGGCCTTCTTGCGGCGTGAAACCCATGGACGTGTCCACCGAGTGTCCTTTCTCAATTGCCGTCATCGAACACCCGTTACCCAGATGTGCGCTAATCAGGTTTACTTCCTCGCGCGCCTTTCCAAAGATTTGCCGGTAGCGGAAGGCCACGTAGCGGTGGGAGGTCCCATGGAATCCGTAGCGCCGGATCCGGTAGCGTCTGTAGTACGAGTAAGGGAGCCCGTAAATGTAAGCGCGCGGCGGCATGGACTGGTGAAACGCCGTATCGAATACCGCCACCTGCGGCACCTGGGGCATGGCCTTGCGCGCCACATAATAGCCCCGCAAATTGGCGGGGTTATGCAGCGGAGCCAGTTCCACGCAGTGCTGGATCTCCTTTTCCACCTCCTCATCGATCATCACCGATGCGGCAAAGCGTTCACCCCCGTGCACCACGCGGTGCCCCACGGCTTGAATCTGCGAAATATCTGCGACCGCGTGCCACTCTTTGAGCGCATCAATAACCGCACCCAACGCCGCCTGGTGATCAAGAAGCTCTTGAGTTGACGACTTGCAGGGATTGGGTGGGACCGTCACGCTCAAAGTCGCCTCATCGGTTCCAATCCGGTCCACGCTGCCCTTGGCAATGCACCGGTCCGTGTTGGACTCAATCAGCTCGCTGTCAGTCTCAATCAGTTGGAATTTGATGGAAGAGCTGCCACAATTCAAAACCAGAATCTTCATTGCGCACCCCAGAATTGTTCAGTTGTCAGGAAAGACTTGCAGGAAAAACTCACCAATGTCCCCCAGGTCGAAATGGCGTTCCCATGATTACTGCGCATTATAACACTCTCGCCGATTCCGAACAGATCAGATGCCAAACGATGGGCCGAATTGTCAGCTCCCGTATTGATCCCGATTGCCTCGGCTCTCCCTGTTCGTTATCATTGATTTGTTTTTATGTCGAACGACAATAATCGCGCAGTTGTCCATGTCGAGGGCTTGTCGAAACGCTACGGGGACATTGAGGCCCTGCGCGGAATCACATTTCAGATCCTGCCCGGCGAGGTTTTTGGCCTCCTAGGGCCTAATGGGGCCGGGAAAACCACGGCCATAGAAATCCTCGAAGGCCTTCGCCAGCCCGACGGTGGCAGCGTTACGGTGTGTGGCATGGATCCCTCCCAAGAGCCAGCTACGCTCAAGGAGCGGATTGGCGCACAACTCCAAGCCACGGTTCTCCCCGACAAGATTCGTGTGGAAGAGGCCTTGGAATTGTTCGCCAGCTTTTACCAGCATTCGGCCTCAATCGAAATGCTGCTGGAGCGCTTTGGCCTGGCGGAGAAGCGCCGCTCGTTTTTTGAGAAACTCTCCGGAGGGCAGAAACAGCGCCTGGCACTCGCGCTCGCGCTGGTCAATGATCCGGAACTGGTCTTGCTTGACGAGCCTACCGTCGGCCTCGACGCCCAACTGCGCCGCGATATCTACGCGCTAATCGAACAATTTCGCGCTGAAGGCCGCACCACTCTGTTGACAACTCACTATATCGAGGAAGCCGAACGGCTCTGCGACCATGTCGCCATCCTGGACCGGGGCCAGGTGATTTCCCTGGGCACGCCGCGTGACCTCGTCGAGAGTTCCGGCCAAGGCACGCGTCTGGAAGTGCGCCTGGCCAAGCCAGTCTTGCCCAGCCGCCTGATGCAGCTTGACGCGGTGGTGGATTGCCGCGAAGCCGAGGGCAGGTATTTCCTCCACGCGCAGCCGCCCGCGCCGGCGGTGGCGGCGCTGGTCCGCTTCCTCGAAGCTGACGGCAACGCCTTGCTTGATCTCCACATCGCCAAGCCTTCCCTCGAGGATGTATTTGTGGAGATGACGGGACGGCGCATGGGGGATTGAGAAGCGGCGCGAGGTCCGAACGGGCTGCTGAGCCCCGGGGGACGTCATCTTGAGCCCTTCGCTGTCATTCTCAGTCCTGCGCTGTCATTCTGAGCGAAGCGAAGAATCTCGTCCTGCCCGCTCAGGATAAACTGCGCGAAGGATCTGGCTCTGGTTCTTGTGCCGAACCCAGGCGAGATGCTTCCTTGCGCTCTACATGACAGATATGCTTTTCCATCAGCCGGCTGAGCACCAGACGAGAATCCCTAGGGCGAGACCCAGATCATGATAGCTTCGATTCGCATTGCGCTCATGTCGATCCGCTTGGTGATGCGCACCAAGGCCGCGCTCTTCTTCACCTTTCTCTTCCCCATTCTTTTCCTTTTTGTTTACTCGGGTATCTTTGCCCACGGCAACCCGGAAGCAGTTTTGTACATGTTCGGGCCGGTGGTCACGCTCAACATCATGGGGAGTAGCTTTTTTGGCCTGGGCATGCAATCCGTGATGCAACGCGAGCGCGGCAGCCTGCGCCGCTATCGTCTGGCGCCCGTTGGTCCGGGCTCCATGGTGCTGAGTAGTCTGCTGGCAAATTACCTGCTAGGACTTCCAACCATCGCGTTGTTGGTCGTTTGCGCCATGGGCTTCTTTCACATGCCGCTCCGGATCGGTGTACTCACCCTGCTCGTGCTCGTTACGGCAGGCACTTTTGCCTTTGCGGGCTTTGGCTTGACGATCGCGAGCGTCGCCAACACTATGCAGGAGGCGCAGGTCTATAACAACGTCATCTGGTTTGCCCTGCTCTTCCTCTCCGGCGTGACGGTGCCCCTGCCCATGCTTCCGCATTGGATCCAGCGCTTCGCGGCTTTCCTGCCGGCAACCTATCTGGTCACCACCTTTCAAGCCATCATGGTTAGGGGTGAATCACTCTTTGACCACGGAGCCGAGTTGCTGGTTCTCCTCGTGTCCGGAACCTTTGGCCTGCTCTTTGCCTGGAAACTCTTCCGCTGGGAAAAGGAGGAGAGAATCTCGCGCCGTGCCAAACTGCTGTCGATCACCTTCGTCATCCCTTTTCTTGTGATGGGCACTTGGATGAACGCACGCCGCGGTCTTGGGGCATGGGAGGAGACCTTTTCGTTGATGAGCCATCCGCCCATGGCTGCAGGAGAGCATGCTGCTCCTGCGGATGGCAATGTACTCGAAGATTTCGAGAATCCCCAGGAAACCGAAATGTTGTTGCAGCACTGGCAGGTTTCCACGGACGCGACCGCCGCCGGTCACTCCCTCGGGGAACTGGATGTCATCTCCCCTGGCTCCGCTGGCAGCGCACACGCCCTGCGCTTCCACGGACGCGTCGCTCCCGCCCCGGGGAATGACCACGGATATGTGGCCGCCCGATATACTTTCTCACTCCCCCCCCGCAACCCTGGCCCGCGGGGCATTCAGTTTGACGTGCGCGGCGATCCCCGGCTTTTCCAGGTCAAGATTGAACGCTCCAACGAGGCGCTCGGGGAGCTCACCCTCACCTTTGTTCCGGACTCCGCCTGGCAAACCGTTCACTTGCCCGCCGCCTGGCTGGCTAATCCCGACGCCTCCTCCGGCGGTACAACCTGGGTCCTGGAGATTCTCGCCGACGGCCCCCCCGGCGAATTCCACTTGGACCTCGACGAACTTAGACTCTATTAGGCCGGGTTTCTCGCCGTGCTCTGCTGCTTTTTCTCGGACGGGCGGTCTGGCCCTGGCGACGGAAGGCATTACTTGCTCTGCAACAAAAGAGGTGAAGTATGAGGTTGCAAAGAATCCTAGCTGCTGGCGGTCCAGGTGCAATCGTGATCATCCGGCTTCTGGTCGGAGGCGTTTTCTTTTTGGAAGGGATCAAGAAGTTCATTTTCGTCGTGCAGTGGGGTGCTGGTCGCTTTGCCCGTATCGGGATTCCCGCTCCTAGCATCACGGGCCCCTTTGTCGGTGCGGTGGAGATCGTGTGTGGCTCGCTGATCATCGCGGGCCTGCTCACGCGTGTCGCATCCATTCCCCTGCTCATGACCATTGGCGTTGCGATCGGCACCACGAAGATTCCCATCCTGCTCAAGAGCGGTTTCTGGCCCATGGAGGCTGAGGCCAGAACGGATTACTCGATGCTAATGGGATTGCTTTTCCTCATCCTGGCCGGCGCCGGCTCCTGCTCGGTTGATGCGCAGCTGGCACGGAAATCACAGGGGTCAAATACCCCATAGCTCCCAACGGGAGACGCTGGTCTCAGTCGCCGCCGAACGATCTGGCTCGTTGCAAGAACCTCAGCCGGAGGAGAACCTCACAGGTGCGCGCATATCCATTCCCCCACCTCGCGCGTTCCCAGTGAGCCTCCCAGATCGGGCGTGGTAATTCCTTGATGAATCGCCTCCGTCACAACCTTTTCGATGCGTGCGGACTCCTCCGGGAAACCCAGTTCCTCCAGCATCATACCCACCGTGAGGATTGCGGCCAGAGGGTTAGCCACGTTTTTCCCGGCGTATTTCGGCGCTGACCCATGCACCGGCTCGAACATCGAGACGTGCCCCGGGTTCAGATTTGCGGAAGGCGCCAACCCTAACCCGCCCTGCAGTTGCGCACCCAGGTCGCTAATAATGTCACCGAACATATTGCAGGTGACGATCACCTGGAACTGCGCCGGGTTCTTGACAACCTGCATGGCCAAGGCATCGACGTAAAGATGGCGTGAGTCGACCTCAGGATAACGCTCGCGGACCTCCGCAAATGTCCGCTGCCACAAGCCATGGCCATAGGGGAGCGCGTTGGACTTGTCGCTCATGCAGACCTTCCTCAGGCTGTGCTGCCGGGCGTACTCAAAGGCGTGAACCAGAATGCGCTCCACCCCCTTGCGCGTGTTGACGTCCTCCTGCACGGCGATCTCGTCCGGCGTGCCGCGCTTGAAGTTGCCCCCTATTCCGACATACGCACCCTCGGTGTTCTCTCGGAAGACAACAAAGTCGACATCTTCCTCGGCGCGGTTCTTCAGGGGGCACAGCCGCGCATCCAGAAGCTTCACCGGCCGCTGGTTGACATAGAGGTCAAGCCCAAACCGTATCCCCAGAAGAACGTCCGTGGCGTGCTTCATGTCGGGAACACGCGGGTCGCCCATCGCTCCGATGAAAATGGCGTCGAACTCGCGCCGAAACATGTCGAGTGCGCCCTGCGGCAACGCCACTCCCTCACGCAGAAACTTTTCGGCGCCCCAGTCGAAAGAACGGAGTTCGAGCGGAAGGTTACCTGCTGCCATCAGGGTACGGAGAACCTTGGTCGCCTCAACCGTCACGTCGATGCCGATTCCGTCTCCGGGGATCAAGGCAATGCGTTTCGTCATGCAAATCCTCCCCACTCGTACGTCCCCGTTTCAACCTGCGCAGGCAGCAACGCACGTTTGCTCGCCGGGGACGGCATGCGGGATCAGGCTAACGCCTCCATGGGATCTAAGTTGGCGCTTCTTCCCCGCGCTCGCGTTCCGTCAGATAAACGCCCGCCAAAATCAGAACCCCGCCGACCAGGACCTTGCTCGTCAACTTCTCGGAAAGCACCCAGATGCCCAGACTGCTCGCGATGACGGGCTGCAGGTAGTTGAACGCGGCCACACGTGATGCCGTCAGTCCCGTAAGGGCGTAGGTAAACAAAAGGTACGGCGCCGCCGACCCGCCCAGGATCATGAACCCGAGTCCCCACCAGGCCTCCAAGCGCAACCCGGCCCACGGGGTGCCCGCCACTGCACGCGCGCAAAAAGGAACCATCAGCGTTGCGCCCAGCACAAACATGAGGGTATTCAAGGTGAGCGCATCATACTGGTCAGCCACTTCTTTCATTAGGATTGTATAGACAGCAAAAACGGCGGCGCCCGCGAGTAGGATGAGGTCTCCCGCCCACAACTTGCCATTCCCCCGGGTTGCTTTGTCAGCCGTGAGGATGCCCACCCCAATAAAGGAGACCAACATTCCCGCAATTTTCCAGGTGGTCAGAACTTCCAGGCGAACTAGAACCGCGATGGCCAGCACCATCACCGGCCCCAACGCCACAATGAGCCCCGTGTGTGCCACCGTGCTTCGCGCCAAGCCGCCAATGAAGAAAAACTGGTTGAGGGTCACGCCGGTCAACGCCGCGGCTACTATCAAAGGCCACTTTCGTATCGGCCATTTCAGGCGGCGCACGCTGCCCGTGGCAAAAAAGCAGATGGCAAAGACTACCGCCGTACCCAGAACGCGGAGTTGCGCCAACGCAAGAGAACTAAACCCCGTCAGTGCTTGCTTGCCAGCGATGATATTGCTGGCCCAGCAGACGGTCACCAGCAGCATCACCAAGTGCAGGCGGCCGCGGCCAGCGTGGACCGCGCGTTTCCCCGCGGGAAGTGGCGCCGAGCTACTCAAACGCCTCCCTCCGCACTGTTGCGTTCTCGATGCGTTCCAAGTTGGGGCTGTACCCCAGCCCCACCGTCTGGGGCACATGGATCGTGCCCCGCGCACTCACCGCCACCTCGGGGTCAATAATGTCCTCGGCCCAATAGCGCCGGCTGGCAGAGACATCCCCCGGCAGAGTGAATCCTGGCAACGTTGACATGGCGATGTTATGAGCGCGGCCGATACCGGACTCTAGCATGCCTCCGCACCACACTGGAATGTTCCGGGCACGGCAAACATCATGAACCTGGCGCGCTGACGTGAAGCCGCCCACGCGCCCCAGCTTGATATTGATGATCTTGCAGGCGCCTATTTCGACCGCCTTGCGCGCGTCGTCGGCCTTGTGGATCGATTCATCCAGGCAGATGGGTGTGGAGATTTCCCGTTGCAGCCTGGCGTGGTCGAGCAGGTCATCCCAACCAAGCGGCTGTTCGACCATCATCAGGTAGAAACGGTCAAATTCCTTCAGGCGCGCGGTATCCGCCAATGAATACGCGCAATTCGCGTCGGCCATCAGCGGGAGGCGCGGAAACCTGTTGCGAATCCGATCCAGGACCTCAATGTCCCAGCCGGGTTTGACTTTCACTTTGATTCGTTGATAACCGGCCGCTACCTCGGCCGCAATCTTCTCCAGCAATTCCTCCACTGAGTTCTGTATACCAATCGAAACACCACAGGGTATTTCTGTGAGCGTCCCGCCCACGAGTCTTGACAGGGGCAGGTTCTTCTGCTGCGCCTCGATATGCCACAGCGCGTTCTCCAAGGCTGCCTTCGCCATATTGTGGCCGCGGATCGGTCGGAACCGTGAAACCAGCCCGCTGGGCGCGGCCCATTCTTTTTTCAGGGTCCAGGGGATCAGGAAGTCGCGCAGGATGTGCCAGGCCGTCTCCGGCGTCTCGGGACTGTAAAACGGCTCTTCGCCACAGGTCACCTCACCCCAACCGGTGAGGCCGTCCGCCTGCACCCGCACCAGAACGATTCGGCGCGTGGTAGTACGCCCAAAGCTCGTTTCAAAGAAATGCACCAGCGGGAGCTGTAATTCGCGGAGCTCAATACGTTCAATTCTCATAGGAATCCAGCCAATAGCACGCGGACTCTCCATCGCAACTGAAGCCTGTCACTGTCAGCTTCCGCACGAAGTACTCCTGCAACTGGTCGCGCACGCGCCTTTGCCAAGCGCGGGCTGCTTCGAGATTTGTCTTAACCAGATTGTCGATGGCCACGGGGACTTCAACCTCACCGGCGGGCTTTCTACGGGGATTTCGCACGGGCTTGCCCTCTATGGCCAGCTCGACGCGAGGCGACTTCAGCCACCATTCGGCGACCAGGCGGTCGCTGGGAAGGCCCCGTTGCAGGCGGCTGTCCACCTGGCCATAACAATCCACCTCATATCTCTGCACGATCGCGCCCAGACGGTTGATATTCAGATTGGCATTCTTGGCCTGCAAGGGGTCGAACGTCCACTCGACACAATCAATCCCCGACCGCAGTGCCAGATCGCGCTGTGCCAGTTTGAGCTCCTTTCCCAGGCCGCGGTTTTCGTGCCCGCGAACAACGCCGAGTGACAAAGAATGAAGATACCGGCGCTTCCCGCGCCAAGCCGGCATCGCCGCGACATAGCCCACCAGTTCATCCTCGGCTGTGAAGGCTCCCAGAACATGCCCCCCGATCCGGTTGAGGTTAACAAATAGTCGCAGGGGATAAAGCTCTTGCTCCGGGTACTCCCAGATCTCCCTTTGGATGCGAAGGCACGCTGTCAGTTCCGCGCGCGTCTGGCACAGCCGAAGGGAGTATCCTAGGGCGATTCCCGAACTTTGATCTCGTTCCAAATCGACTCCATTTCCTCCAGAGAACAATCCTGCAACTTTCTCCCGCGCCTATCGACTTCTTCCTCCATGGCCTGGAAGCGCCGTTGGAACTTCTGGTTGGCTCGCCGTAAACAACTCTCGGGATCCGAGCGCAGGAAGCGCGCCAGATTCGCGACGGCGAAGAGTAGATCGCCTACCTCCTCTTCCACGCGCGCGGCAGGACTCGCGGGCTCGACCGCCAACTCCTGGCGTAACTCGCGAAGCTCTTCTACTACCTTATCGAGGAGGTCGCCGACATTGGCCCAATCAAATCCCACTTCCGCAGCCCGCACGCCAAGTTCGTAAGCCGTCAATGTGGAAGGCAGCGAAGAAGAAATTCCCTCCATGCAGGAATCCTTCTCCCGCTTACCCCCGGAAGCGCGTTCCTGCTCCTTGACGGCAAGCCAGCTCTTGAGCGCCTCGTCGGCGTTTCGGGCCTGCACTTCCCCAAATACGTGGGGATGCCTCCGAATCAGCTTCGCATGCACGTGTTCAATGACGTCATCCAAACTGAACCGCCCCTCTTCCTCGGCAAGGCGCGAGTAGAACACCACCTGGAACAGAAGGTCCCCGAGCTCGTCCTTCAGGCCGACGAAGTCGCGCACGTTGACCACGTCGATAACCTCGTAGGCCTCTTCGAGCAAGAGGGCTTTTGCCGAGTCGTAGTCTTGTTCGCGATCCCACGGACATCCTTGCGGACCTCGCAAGTACGCCGTCAAGTCGATAAGTTTGCGAAGATTTTCTCCGGCCAGGTTAGCTTCCGTTTCCCCGCAGGCAGCTCGGAATGAGCGACAGCGGATTGTCGTTAGACTGTAATCTATCAAGCCCCGCCAGCCCTCCGCAAGAGCCAGAGAAAATCTCCAGCCGTCCCTGTGGGACATTGGTCCGTTTGCCCCCCGTATGTGCATCCCTACGGCGGTACCGGTGTCATTTGGAGTGGGACGCCTTTCGGAGCAGCGGTCATTCCCGCGAAAGCGAGAATCCTGTCCATCGGTGGCGCATTTCCAATGGCTCGCGGAGTAAATTCCCGCTTTCGCGGGATTGATTGCACCTGGGAGCGCCCGTGTCTCGCCAAGGACATCAGTACCCGCGGCCTTGTTGCTTTCCTGGATTGTTGCTAAACTAAGACATTACCTTCATGGGGTCTGACCTGAGTGATTTGGCGGGACCCGTGAATACAAGCTTGCGAGGATTTGCATGGCGGATGAGAAGGACGTACCCTCATCAGGGTTCAAGGTTGTAGACCGGCGGAGCTTCACTCAAGAGGGTTCGCGGCGGGAGGACACGCCCGTCGTGGCGGGGAAACCCGAGCCTCCGTCCCCCGCGCCGGAAGCGCCTCCCCCCCAAACAGTCGAAGAACCCGAGGAGGAATTCCTGGAGGAAGGTTCCGGGTTCGAGACCCTGGTTTCCTATCTTAGTACGACCGCCATGTTCCAGCTCGGCTTGATTGCGGGGCCGGGCGGCGAGCGGATTCCTTCCGACATGGTGAATGCCCAGCGTACCATTGACCTGCTGCAGGTTCTGCAGGAGAAGACTATTGGAAATCTGACTCCGCAGGAATCGCGCCTCCTCGACAACGTCCTTTACGAACTGCGGATGACGTTTGTGGAATTGGAGAAGCGGCAGGCACGCAAAGGGCAATGATACTCAAGTTTCTCGGGACAGGAACCTCCACCGGCGTACCTATCCTGACTTGCACTTGCGCGGTCTGCAAGTCTCCGGATCCCCATGACCAGCGTACACGCCCTTCCATTTCGCTGGAGTATGATGAGCGAGTGGTGGTGATCGACACCACCCCGGATTTTCGGGCTCAGGCGTTGCGCGAGGGCTTGACCCGTCTCGATGCCGTCGTGTTCACACACGGCCACGCCGATCACATTTTGGGCCTTGACGACACTCGCGTGTTCTACTTCAGGCAGCAGGTCCCGCTTGCCATCTATGCCGACGAGCGTTGCCTGGCAACCATTCGGAGGACCTTCGCCTACATTTTTGACGGCAACTACCCTTACGGCGGCGTCGGCAAGCTCGATCCGCATCTGATTGAAGGCCCTTTTGATCTGTGGGGGTTGCGCGTGACTCCCGTACCTGTCCTGCACGGAAGCCTGCCGATCCTGGGGTACCGCTTTCGGGACGTCGCCTATATTACGGACGTCAGTGAGATTCCGGAGACCAGCTTCTCTCAACTGGAGGACCTGGACCTCCTCATTCTCGACGCCCTTCGGCGCAAACCACACCCCACCCACTTATCGCTCGAACAGGCCCTGGCCATGGTGGAACGGTTGAAACCGCGGCGCGCGCTCTTCACCCACATCGCCCACGAACTTGGTCATGAGGCGACTAATGCCGGGCTGCCCGCTCACGTGCGGCTGGCTTACGACGGGTTGAAACTGGAGTTGTAGCCAGGAACCCATCTTCATGCGCATCATCAGCAACCTCCAGGAGGCCTCAGCGCCCTTTCCGGCCAGCGTGGTGACGATTGGGAACTTCGACGGCGTCCACCTGGCGCACCAAACCCTGCTCCGCCGCGTCGTAGAAGTGGCGCAGCGGCGCGGCGGCACGGCCACGGCCGTCACCTTTGAGCCCCACCCGATCAAGGTCCTTGCACCCGAGCACGCGCCCAAGCTCCTTGCCCCGCTCGAGCGCAAGACGGAATGGATTGAAGCGACGGGAATCGATCTGCTTGTGGTGTTGCCCTTCACCCGCGAACTCGCCCACTATTCACCCCAGGAGTTCGTGCGCAGAGTCCTGGTGAACCCCTTGCGGACCATCTCCGTGCACGTCGGCCCAAACTTCCGATTCGGCTATCGCCAATCAGGAGATACCGAAGTGCTGGAGGAACTGGGAGCCCAGGAAGGGTTCCAGGTCGAGGTGCTTCCAATGCTCCGGGTACGGGGCGAGCAGGTCTCCAGCACGCGCATTCGTGAACTGCTCTCGGAGGGCCTTGTCCACAAGGCCGCTCGGCTTCTGGGGCGGCCATTCTCCTGCCAAGGGCGGATCGTCGCCGGCCTGGGCGTCGGCCACAAACACACGGTGCCCACCCTCAATCTGGCCCCCGTGGAAGAACAATTGCCGAAGATCGGCGTCTATGTTACGCGCACCAGGCTCTCCGGCGTAGATCACGATTCCGTGACCAATGTTGGATACAAGCCCACGTTCGGCGATCACCGCCTGACCGTGGAAACGTTCCTGCTGAATTCCTCCGGTGAAATCGCACAAACCGAGATGGAAATCAAATTCCTTTACCGTCTCCGCGACGAGATCAAGTTCCAAAACCCTGCCATCCTCAAGGTGCAAATCCAGGAAGACGCGCGCCGCTCACTGAAGTTCTTCCGTCTCCTCAAACATTTCCAGCAACACCAGCCGTAATCGCCATCCACTGGCAAGATTTAGGAGTGCAGCCGGTGGTCGGCGAGAGTGGAAGTCCGTCCCTGGAGAGGGCCAGCTAGGAATTAGGAGTGGTTGCGGGTTCGGGCACAAGTTCTTGGGGTGCAGTATTGAGGCCGGTGGCCTTGTCGGCCACGAAGCGTTCGACCTCTTCCAGCAAGGCAGGGACTATCTCTTCTTCCTTCACGCGGCGAATGGCTTTCCCCTGACGATAAATCACGCCATTGCCTCGGCCGGCGGCAACTCCCAAGTCCGCCTCACGTGCTTCGCCGGGACCATTGACGGCGCAGCCCATCACCGCCAGGGTGAATGGCGTCTTGACGTGGGCGATGGCCTGCTCAATCTCCCGCGCGATCTTGAAGAGATCGACTTCCAGGCGCCCACAGGTTGGGCAGGCGATGACCACGGGGCCGCGACTGCGCAGCTCGAGAGCTTTCAGCATCTCGAAGGCGACGCGCACTTCCTCGACGGGATCGGTGGCGAGCGAAACCCGAATCGTGTCGCCGATACCGTCTGCGAGCAGCATGCCCATACCGACGCACGACTTCACGGTACCGGAAAACTGTGTGCCCGCTTCGGTGATGCCTAAATGCAAAGGGTAATCAACCTGCCGGGCGAGCAAGCGATAGGCGGCTACCGTGAGCTTTACGTTGGACGCCTTCAGGGAAATAACCGTATCTGTGAAGCCCAACTCCTCCAGGATCTGGACGTGGTACAGCGCACTCTCGACCATCGCTTCCGGCGTGGGGTAACCGTATTTATCGAGCAGGCGTCGTTCGAGTGACCCGGCGTTTACGCCGATGCGGATGGGCACCTTCTGTTCCTGCGCCCGCCGCACCACCAAGCGGACCCTGTCGGCGTCCCCAATGTTTCCGGGGTTGATCCGCAGCTTATCGATGCCCGCGTCCAAAGCCATTAACGCAAACTTGTATTGAAAATGAATGTCTGAAACCAGGATGGATTCAGGGCAGCGCTGGCGGATTTTCGGAAGAGCCTGCGCGGCCTCAAGATCCGGGACCGCCAAGCGAACAATCTCGCAGCCAGCCGCCTCCATCTGATGGATCTGCTCGACGGTCTTCGCCACGTCGCGCGTGTCAGTCTTGGTCATGGACTGGACGGCGATGGCTGCGTCCCCACCAATCGTCAGACACCCGATCTTTACGGAGCGCGTCTTCCGCCGCGGCGGAAAAAACTCCTTGTCACTGAAATTCACAACGATACCTTTCAAAGAAAGGAGTCAGCAGACAGGAGGCAGCGGTCGGAATGAACGCAGCGGCCTCCGGACTCCTGACGGCTGACCCCTAACTTCTTCAATACGGCTTAAGGGTCTTGACCAAGTCATTATACATGACGAACGCGGCGAGCAGCAGAAGGAACACGATCCCCACCTGGACGAAACGCTCTTTCACTTGGGTGCTTAAGTCGCGGCGGAGAATCCCTTCCACCAACAAGAGCAGGATAACCCCGCCGTCCAGTACGGGAATGGGGAGGAGGTTGAAAATGCCCAGTTGCAGGCTGATGAAAGAGACCAGCATGATGAGTTCGGGAAACCCCGCGCGATAGGCTTCTCCGGAAATCTGTGCGATGCCAATGGGTCCGGAGAGCGAGCGCGCCGACATGCGCCGGGTCAGGATTTTACCCAGAACGTCGAAGGTGGCAAGGCAATTACGGCCATTGTCCTCCAGCGAAGCTTTCAGCGCCTGCCCCCAGGGCAAATGCCGGACAACCATTCCCGTGCGGAACCCAAACCCTACCCGCCAACGCTTTTCACCATTCAATTCACCCCATATGGGCTGAACCGTGATCTGAAGCTGTTTGCCCGCACGGAGAACATCAAAGGTCACGGGCTTGCCGTTGCCCGTCTGAATGGCATAAGCGACGTTCGGAAAGTAGAAAATCTTGTGCCCGTTGACTCCCACAATCTCATCACCGGGTTTCAGTCCAGCCTTGCTGGCGGGAAGTCCAGGCTCCACCTCCTCGAGAACACCCGGGGCGATTGGATCCCATCCCGCATAGCCGACGCGATTGGGACCCTTGGCGATCGGCGTAATGGAGGTTTTCACCACCTCACCATCGCGCTCAATTTGCAGGGGAATGGTTTGATTCGCGTCGGTCAAGATCTTCATGTCGACGTCTTCCCACTTGGGGCTATCCTGGGTCCCAAAACGGAGGATCAGGTCCCCGGGCTGGATATTGGCCAGGGCGGCGGGCGACCCGGCCTCCACATCGCCGACGCGCGCGGGCTGCTCCAGGTAGGCTGGACGTTGAAAATGATAGTGGTAAAGTTGTGTCAAAAGGACAATGGCCAGCAGGATGTTCATCACCGGCCCCATCACCACGATCACGAAACGGTGCGAACGGGGTTGGGACAAGAACTCGCCTTTGTCCCCCTGTCGAACCTCTGAAGGGTCGTCCCCCGCCATCTTGACATAGCCACCAAAGGGAAGAGCGCTAATGCGGTAATCCGTATCGCCACGCTTGAGGTGTAGCAATGTCTTCCCGAATCCCAGTGAAAACACCAGCACCCGGACCCCAAAGGATTTGGCGGCCATGAAATGGCCCAACTCGTGGATGAAGATCATGAACCCCAGAACCACAACCACGACCAAAGCGTCTGTAAAAAAACTTCCGAGCATGCCGAGTTGCTTCTCCCTATACGGAAATTACCGGAATCACTTCCAGGGCTCGACGCCGCGCTTCCCGGTCCGCCGCCAAAACGTCATCCAGGGATTGGAGCGTCCCACGGGAAGGCATCTGCCTCATCACTTCTTCAATCAGGCGCGGAATCAATGAGAACTTCAGCCGGCAATCCAGAAAAGCTTCCACGGCAATCTCGTCAGCGGCGTTCAGGACGCAGGGCATGGTGCCGCCCTGCCTGAGCGCTTCGCGCGCCAAATCGAGGCTGCGGAACCGCCGCGTGTCCGGCGGCCCAAAATTCAACTGGCGAACAGAAAGCAGATTCAGCCCTAGCGCCTCCTCGCCAATGGCCAACCGTTCCGGATACGTCAGCGCATATTGGATTGGTAAGCGCATGTCAGGAAAGGCCATCTGAGCCATTGTGGATCCGTCTATGAATTCTACCATGGAATGGACTACAGATTCGGGATGGATCACAACCTCAATCTGTTCGGGCGCGACGCCAAAAAGCCAATGTGCCTCGATGATCTCCAGGCCCTTGTTCATGAGCGTGGCAGAGTCGATGGTGATTCTTCCTCCCATCCGCCACACGGGGTGCTTCAGGGCCTGTTCGGGAGTGATGGCATCAAAGCGCTCCCCAGGGGTTTCCAGGAAAGGTCCTCCGGAACCCGTCAAGACTACCCGCCTGACCTCCCCGAGTTGCCCCGAGCGCAGGCATTGATGCACCGCGCAATGCTCGCTATCTATGGGAAGGACCTCGGTCCCCTGCTCCGCCGCGGCGCGCATCACGAGCTCACCCGCCGCCACCAGGGTTTCCTTATTGGCCAAGCCCACGCGCTTGCCGGCGCGGATTGCCTCATAGGTCGCCACCAGGCCGGTGGCTCCGTGGGAGGCGGAGACGACGAAATCCACCTTGGGGTGCGTGGAGGCTTCAACTTGCGCTTCGACCCCGGAGGTAATCCGCAGCCGCTTGGTGTAACCCAGGGAGCGCAAGCGCGTTCGCAAGGCTTCCTTAAGATCGCTCCGGCTTACGACGGCGATAGCAGGATGGTATTTCAGCACCTGCGCGGCCAGCGTCTCCAGGTTTTTCCCCGCCGACAGAGCAATCACCTGGAAACGGCCCGGCAAGCCATCCACTACGCGGAGACAATTCTGGCCGATGGAACCGGTCGAGCCCAGAATGCATAGCCCCTGGGTCATGACCAAAGCCCTTGAGCCACCAACGCCAGCCAGAGTGCCGGCGCACCGAAAATTAGGCTGTCAATACGGTCGAGGAAACCCCCATGGCCCGGCAGGAGAGTCCCGGAGTCCTTCTGGTTGGCCTCTCGCTTCAGTGCCGACTCGACCAGGTCACCGATTTGACCAGCCACCGCCACCCACGCGGCTATAAGGAGAACCGCTTTCAAGTCGGCTGTCGTCCAGTACCAATGAACAAGGGCCCAGGCAGCGAGCAGGCTTCCCGCCAATCCGCCCAGCGCGCCTTCCACCGTTTTATGGGGAGATATGCGCGCGAAGAATGGTGTCCGACCCACCGAACGACCCACGAGATACGCGCAGATATCGCCGGCCCAAATCACCAGGAACAGAAGCAGCAGGAGGTGGTTCCCGACGGCCGACTCCACTTGGTGCGCGCGAATCAAATACAAGGCGTTCAACGGCGGCAGCGCAAAGCGAATCGCCACGAGGCAGGAGAGCGTGAGACCGATATACAAGATGCTGAAGAGCGTTACCGCCACGGCCCCCAGATAATCTTTCAAATCCATACTTCGCTCCAGGGCCAATGATGGGATGAGCAGTATCAATAGTATGAGCAAGCACATGGCCCCGGTTGTGGATTTTCCCCCGGGCGAGGTTTGGGCCACGCAGAGTGCCGCCGCCGCAACGTAGCCCAGTACGGGGAAGGTCTTGTACCCCATTTGGCGAGCCAAGGCGAAGAACTCGCGCAGGGCGAGTTCTACCACGGCCACCACGGCCACTACGAAAAGCCACTTCGGGGCCCACCCAATCAGATAAAGAGCCGGGGGCATCAGCAAGAGGGAAGTCAGCGTGCGTTTCAGCATAGGCGTTTACAGGCGAGCAGCGGCAGGAAGGAGATGCCAGGAAATGGATGCCCTTTACCCCAGGCCCAATCCACCGTAACGGCGCTCCCGTTTCTGAAAATCAATGATCGCCCGAAACAAATCCTCCTGCCTGAAATCCGGCCAGAGGGTTTCCGTCACCCAAAGTTCCGCGTAAGCAACTTGCCAGAGCAGAAAGTTGCTCAGGCGCAGCTCCCCGCTGGTCCGTATCAAAAGGTCGGGGTCCGGCAGGTCGCGCGTATAAAGATGCGCGCTCAGCATGGCCTCGTCAATCGTCACGGAGCCATTCCGCTTCGAGTTGGCGAGCAATTCGCTTACGGCATCAACCAATTCGGCACGCGCCCCGTAGTTTAGCGCCAATGTCAGCCGCATTCCCGTATTCGGTCGAGTCCGCTGGAGGGCGTTCTGTAAGTCCTCCAAGACAGGCTTGGGCAACTCCTGGACTCTCCCGACGACCCCCAGCCGAATGTTCTGCTGGTTCAGCTCGCCGATTTCCTTTTTCAGGTATTCACGCAGCAGACTCATCAGAAGCTTGATTTCTGTGTGGGGGCGCTTCCAGTTCTCCAAAGAAAATGCATAAAGGGTCAGGTAAGGCACGCCCAATCGCGCGGACGCTTCCACCACTTGCCGGACCGCGTTGATTCCCGCGCGATGGCCGGCGATGCGAGGCAAGCGCCGACGCTTGGCCCAGCGCCCGTTCCCATCCATGATAACCGCAATGTGCTGGGGCAGGCGGTCGAGATCGATTTGGACCAGGAGATCTGCTTCGACAGGTTCTGTCTTCACGGAAACTGAAACCTTGTACTTATCTCACGTCAATAGAAACCCTAACATACCCGCTTTTTTACCGCAAGCAGCGACAGCAAACCGCTCGGATTACAGTGGGTCAGCGAAAAATTGCCGACCTGAAGGTCGGCGCTATAAAGGCGAGCGGGCTCACCCCGTCAAGTGGCCTGGGATGAAGCTTGAGGCCGCCCACATGACGGTCAAGATGATCATTACAATGCAAGTCGTCCACGCAATGATATTGAAGAGCCGGGAATTGCGGTAGGGTCCCATCACGTCTGCGCGGTTGGTGAGTTGCAACATAAAGATCACGACAAAAGGTAGCAGGACGCCATTGGCAACCTGTGAGAGTAGAATGATGGGAACCTGCTGCGCCTCACTTAAAAGTAGCACGGCCAACATACCTAGAAAAATCAAACTCGTGTAAAGCCAGTAGAAGCCCGGGGCTTCATTGAACCGCTTATTGAGGCCTGATTCCAACCCTAGCCCTTCACAAACATAGTAAGCGGTGGCCAGGGGCAAAATAGAGGCTGAAAACAGTGAAGCATTGACGAGTCCAACCGCAAACAGCGCACTAGCCGCATGGCCTGCCAGGGGCCGGAGCGCGACTGCGGCGTCTCCCGCATCTTTAATATCCCGGTTGCCGGTCAGATAAATCGTAGCGGCGCAGGCCACGATGATGAAGAACGCCACCACGTCGGTCATGATGCAGCCGACGATGACATCCATTCGTGAGTAAAAGTAATCCTTAATCTTTACCCCTTTTTCCACGACGGCGGACTGGAGATAGAATTGCATCCACGGCGCAATAGTGGTCCCCACCAGTCCGATCGTCATGTACAGGTAAGCGGAACTGAAATGAAAAGATGGTTTCACGGTGCTGAGAAGTGCACCCTTCCAATCGGGATGCGCCATGAAGCAGGAAATTGGGTAGGCCAGATAAATGACGCACGCCCCCAGGAAAACTTTCTCCACATAACGGTAACTTCCCTTCACCACCAGCAGCCAGACAAAGAAAGCCCCCAACGGCACGGCTACAAAGCGGCTCATGTGAAAGACCGACATGCCAGAAGCCAGACCAGCAAACTCCGATACCGTGTTCCCCAGGTCCGTGATGATGAGCAAAACCATCAATATGAATGTGATTCGAAAGCCATATTCCTCCCGGATCAAGTCCGCTAGGCCCTTGCCGGTAACCACCCCCATGCGCCCCGCCATCTCCTGCACGATGATGAGTGCCACCGTGATCGGAATCAGTGTCCAGAGCAGCGAGAACCCGTATTTCGCCCCCGCCACGGAATAGGTGTAGATCCCCCCCGCATCGTTATCGACGTTGGCGGTAATGATTCCCGGGCCGAGGACGGCCAGGAAAATCAGAACCCGAGTACCGAAATGGCGAAAGTTCGTTTTCTTCACCGTAATACACCCCGGGGAAATTATCTACGGTTGATCACCAGTTCGAGCACGTCGTCAGCGGTGACGACGCCCAGCAAGTGGCCTTCTTCGTCAACAACCGGAAGGGACATGAGGTTGTACTTATGAAAAAGGTCTATGACAGATCTCGCGTCCCTTTGCGCCTGCAAGGAGATGAGGGGATCCATCGAAAAGTCCTTGAGGGGAGTGTTGGTCTCCGCCAAGACAATGCGTGCGATGGGGACCGCCCCGGTCAAAACCGCATTCTTATCGATGAGATAAATCATGTGGATTGATTCGATGTGCCCCTCAAAGTTCTTCAAAGCTTCTATGGCTCCCGCCACGGTGGCGCTGTCGTGGGTGACCACATACTCCGTGGTCATAAGTGCGCCGGCAGTATTCTCCTCGAACCCCAGCAGTTCCCTCACCTCTTGGGCCTCTTCCTTTCCCATATCCGCCAGCAGTCCCGCTGAAGTTTCGGGGGGAAGTTGGTTCAAGACGTCCGCAGCTTCATCGGGAGGCATCTCCTCCACGATGTCGGCCGCCTTCTCGGGCGAAATACTCTCCAGCAGATCAGCCTGCATCTTGGTGGGTATCTCAGACAGTGCGTGAGCTGCGGTTTCGTCGTCCAACGATTCGATCAGTGCCTTCTGCTCGCTATGGCTCAGCTCTTCGAGAATGTCTGCGATATCGGCCGGGTGGAATTCTGCCAACCGGTCATAGGATATGCGCAACTTTACGCGGCGCGCGGGATCTGACTCAATCAGGTTCACCAATTCCCAGAGAATCGTCCGTGTGGGAAGAAGATTCGTGACCGACCGAATGTTGTGCTTGGCCATGATTCCCTGCAGAAGCCGGCGGGCCGCCGCTGCCAACCCCACACTGACCCCGATGATACGGAGTTCGGTGTGCCCATTCGTGGGCTCGATGTCAAGATCTACGTCGTTCACACGCACCACCTTGCGATTGTCCACGTCGATGATCTGTTGGTCGAGCACGTCCTTCTTGATGTGGATCATCCCCTCATCTGGCGCATAACAACGCACCTCCTCCCGCGGCACGGTCGTCTGTCCGGCCCGCACCGAAAGCGATTGTATTTGCTCGCGCGTTATGCACTGCAGCTTCTTCTTGGGTGTCCGCACTAGATAGGACGCCACCCGCGTGGGGTTCTGGCTGGGGTCGACGCACATGTCCTCCAGGCGTCCTAAGTACTCGCCTTTCACTCCGTACATGGGAAGATTCTGCAATTCCGTGAAGTAAATCATCCTCGACCTCTCCGCTACCGAGAGTGCCTTACCGCAACTTCACCCTAGTCGTACATAAGCCTGTCAGCGCCAGCCCTGCGGAGGTGAGCTCGCAGTGTCCCCACAAGTTCCCCATCGACCCAACTGCGCCAAAACTCAAACGTCCCAGACCCATTCAATAGCCCTTAATATGAGGTCGTCAATTGCCTTGTCAAGAAAAAACCGCATTCCCTGCGAAAAAAACTGCGACACGGGGTATTTCTTCATCTGCTGCGCCGATCTGGGGGCCCAAAACTCAAAGTGCATCCGCAGGGAGCTCGGCCAGATCAAAACTCGGTGTGGAGCCGCAGGGCGAAGATATTGACAGGCCCGCGAACGTGGTTATATGCGGGGTTTTGGGCGAATTGATAATCCGGCGTAAACTGCAAGTGTTTCGCGACCCTCCAGTTGTAATACGCTTCGACGAGGCGCTCCGAGCGGTAATCGAGGGCTCCGTCACCGACGGTAATTCCCAGACCACCCGCCGCAAGGTACTGCCGATGAACGGAGCTGATGCCGTTGACGGCCGCGACGACGCCTACTGTGTCGTGCGGGCGGCGCCACTGCGTCCCGTTCAGACTAAGCCCCGCTGTGGCGGTGCGATCCACGTCGGTAAATTCGTATGTCTGGTTTTTGCCATCGTTCCAACCCAGGCGTACGAAGGCCGCGAGATTCTTGCGGATTTCCTGCTCCAGATTGATGCCAAAGCCATACTTGTAACGGTACGCCGCGGTCAGGAAGATGTCCTCGCGAAGGCTCGGATTATTGAGGGTCTCTTGATAGCTACCCATGTGCGCTCGCGTGCGAAAGGCAAGCAGGCGTAAAGCCTCCGCATGTCCTCGAAGTGAATATCGCCTTTCGACCTCCGCCACCGCCGACCAGGCATGGGCCAGGTTCCAGTCCAGTCGCATTCCGTTCGCGACTTTCGACACCTGAAAGATGCCCAGCCGCCCGGACCAGGCGCGGGTGTTCAATTCGGCGGCGGCGCCATTCGTATAGCCCAGCGAGTTCGCCGGATAATCCCAGGCGCCGTTGGTTATCAAGGTCCAATTCATGAATTGGGATCGGGCGTCCTTGGCGTAGACGTTGGTGTCAAAAACGTCAGTGGCACTGAGGTGGCCTGCAGTAATCGTCAGGTTCCGAACGTCCTTTGAACCGCCCAATCCGTCATCGGCGGCTTCCTTTTCCCCACCGAAGCCGATCGTCTCGCGAAGAAAAGCGCGGCAGACGTAGGCGTCCGGATAGGTCTTGCCGAGTCGGTACGCCTCGCCATTCGGAAACGCCGCGAGACCGAGCGTCTTGCTCAGGCCGTACCCTTGCCAGATGAGGACATCCCCGAAAAACTCTCCCCCGCGCCACAAGCGTACGCCGCTCGTCACGTCCACGGATATCGTGTCTCTGACCTCGCCGCCTGGCCTAAGGCTGTTCAGGCCAGAATATTGGGCAGGGAAACCAGGGTACCCTTGAGCACCAGCCGTGGACTGGAAGTGCAGGTTCCAACGCTGGGGATCTGACGGCGTCGAGTTGGTCGCGTCCTGGGCCGGGTCTTGGGGGGAACTTTCCTGCCCGCAAGCGGAGGGCGCGGTCATCGCCACCAGAAGCGACACCGCTCCCAGCCATCCGCACAACGTCCAGCGCCATCCCGCGCGCTTCCCCATCACGAATGCATAGATTCCGATCATGCGATTACCGATTCATCAGGAACTGCCCTAAAATCAAAACGCCCCTGGGAGCAAAATCTCCCCAGGGGCAACGATGGAAAACCGGGTCATAGAAACCCGGGTTCTCAAACCTCCTAGTGAGAGCTTTGGCTCCACACAACGTAGTGTCCCGTAACCCGGAACAGCCACATTAGACAAAGCCTTAAGCCGGCCTTGCCTGCTCCACCCGTTGGCTCGTCTCCGAGTTTCTGGGCAGTGGCTTATGTTTGTGCGGTAACCTCGCCTAACGAGGTTGACCCTTTTCCCACGGCATCTCATCAGAATTACACGGGTAAGAGGCCGCTGGTTTCGGTATAGCAGCGCGGAATTTCCCCTGTCAAGAAAAAAGCGCAAGCGGGGCAAAATAACGTGACTCTTTTATATCACTTCGCCAGCGTTGCCGGAGACACGCAGATCAGTCCTCTTCCCGCATGACCCATTTGATGGCCTTGAGGAGCATGTCCTGGTAACGGGGATCATTCCAAACCGCCTCTTCATGCCCTAGACTGTTGTAATAGACGCGTCCTTTGCCGAACCTCCGTGTCCAGGCAATCGGCCAGCCGTAATAGCGCCGGTGCACCTCCCGCTTGGTCAGGTCCACAGACGTGGGGTCCAGCGCCAGTAGGACGTGCGAAGTGTCAGATTGAAAATCGGAGATCTGGTAAATCTCATCGGTAACCTGAAACGATTTTCCCAAAGCACTCACCAGCTTGCTGTTCGGGTCGATGACGTCTACTGTCACCAGTTGATGCCACGGGTGATTATTGAAGTACCCACCGATGATCTTGTTGTAAACGCCCCACTCGTAGAAAGTGTCGGTGGCGCTGTGGACGCCCACAAACCCATGTCCGGATTCGAGGAAATCCACCAGAGCGCTCTTCTCCTCGTCCGTGAACGGCAGCTCGCCGGTGGTGTAGAACATGACTGCGGCGTAATTCTGGAGGTTCTCCTTAGTGAACGCTCCTGCGTCCTGCGTGATGGCAACCTGGAAGGCACCCGACTTCTCTCCCATCTCTTTCACAATCTTCTCCGAAAGCTGAACGCTTTGGTGTTGGTAGCCTTTGCTCAGCGTCAGGTAGAGCAGCTTGCCATTTTCCGAGGTCTGGCCCCACACGCGGCTGGCACTGCTCCCCATGACTACCACGAGAGCCGACGCCACGAACCAAAAAGCCTTCTGAGATCGTCTCATTATTCCTCCTCGATACAGATTTCCCAAAGATAACCCATGTTATCACAGCCGGTCGGTGCGCCCAGTCGCTCTTCAGTACTTGGTGTGCGTGCGATCGCAGAAAGCGGAGAGCGAAAAAACCTTCCGAATCTTCCCCACGTCGCTGACTTGTGCCATAATTCCACCCTTCATACAGCCGCAGACCGCTCGCGCAACTCAACCCCCTGGGGAGTGCCCATGCTTCGAATTTCACGCCTTGCCTTCCTATTCTTCCTGCTTTCCACAGTGACGTTTTCTCAAGAACCAATATCGGGCGCCACTGTTATCGCCTTGAAAGTCGCACATGTTGTGGACGCTCGCGCCGGCCGCGCCCTCGGCAACCAGACCGTGCTCATTTCCGGCGATCGGATTGAAAAGGTCGGCGCTTCACCGGAGGTTGTGATCCCTCCAGGCGCCATCGTGATCGATCTCGGCAGCGCAACTTTGCTGCCCGGTCTCATCGATTGCCACACGCACTTGACCAGCGATCCTCGCAACGCCGGGTATCCGAGGTTGGGTATTTCCATTCCCCGTGAAGCCTTGACGGGCGCGAAGAACGCCCGCATCACACTGGAAGCAGGCTTTACGACAGTCCGCAACGTGGGCGCGTCCGGTTATTCGGACGTGGCGCTACGCGATGCCATCAATTCCGGCGATGTTCCGGGGCCGCGCATGCTGGTCTCCGGGCCGGCGCTCGGCATCACCGGTGGTCACTGCGACGAAAACCTCCTGGCGCCTGAATTCAATTATCACGCGGAAGGTGTTGCTGACGGCGTTCCCGCAGTCATGGCAAAAGTCCGCGAAACCGTGAAGTACGGCGCTGACGTCATCAAGTTCTGCGCCAGCGGGGGCGTGTTCTCGAAGGGCGATCTCCCTGGGGCCGAGCAATATAGCCCGGCGGAGATGGTGGCGCTCATCTCCGAGGCTCATCGCCTGGGCCGCAAAGTAGCTGCTCACACGCACGGCACGCAGGCCATCATCGACGCCACGAACGCCGGCGTGGATTCCATCGAGCACGGCAGCTTGATTGACGACACCGGCATCGCGGCCATGAAGCAGCATGGAACCTATCTCGTCGCGGATATTTACAACGACGATTTCATCATCGGCGAGGGCAAACAGTATGGCTTCACCGATGAAATGCTCGAAAAGGAACGCATGGTCGGGAAGGAGCAGCGCGAGGGTTTCCGCAAAGCCGCGCAGGCCGGCGTGAAAATCGCCTTCGGCACCGATGCTGGCGTCTATCCACACGGGCGGAACGCCAGACAGTTCTCCACTATGGTCAGGTTCGGCATCACTCCGATGCAGGCCATTCAATCGGCCACGGTGAACGCCGCGGACCTGGTTGGCTGGGCGGACCGTGTGGGGGCTATCGAGCCCGGCAGGCTCGCCGACTTGATCGCCGTCGAAGGAGATCCCACCTCGGATGTCTCCGTCCTCGAGCACGTACAATTCGTCATGAAGGGCGGACAAATTGTGAAGAACGACCTCGCGAAGCGATGATTCGCCCCTGCCCTCATGGGTGAGAAATCCGCGTCAGCAGGCAGATTCGCGGCTATTCGGTTCACTTCCGGACAATCACCGCGGCGTTGAATCCATCCATCGGGTGTTGATCGGGGCGGGTCCAGAAATATCCTCGCGAATCGAACAAGGGGATCAGGCGCGGATGTGCCAGGGCGAGTTCGTGCGTGGTAAGGACTCGAAAAGCGGGTTCTTCGCTCAGGACCTTCTCCACCACTCCTTCGTTTTCCTCCGGCTCGAGTGAGCAGGTGGCATAAACCATTCGGCCGCCGTTCACCAGGGCGGGGAGCGCTTTCCGCAGCATCATGGCCTGCAACTCCGCCAGACGTTTTATGTCCTCCGGACGGAGGCGCCACTTGATTTCCGGATTGCGCGCCAGAGTCCCCGTGCCCGAACACGGTGCGTCCAGCAAGATCCGCTCGAACTTCGCACCGAAAGGAAGTGCGCGCGCGGCGTCCAGCCGAACCATCGACAGGCGCACCGCCGCCGGCACCCATTGCGGCAGGAGTTTACCCAGGGTGCGCAAGCGCGCGGCGCTCACATCACACGCCACCAGAGTCCCCTCGCCCAGCAACTGCGCGAGTTGTCCCGCCTTCATTCCCGGCGCGGCGCACAGGTCCAGGACACGCTGCCCGGGCTCGGGTGACACGAGTTCTGCGACCAGTTGCGAGGCCTCGGCTTGAATCACCACGCGACCTTCACGGTACGCCCGGGTGTTTTGAACTTGCCCGGATTGCACCGTCAAGCCGTGTGCCTCGGCGTACACGCAGGACGATGTAACAACGCCCTCGGCTTCCAACTCCTGGCGAACGTCTTGCAAGTCCGCACCAGCATCAACCACGCGCAGCGTGGTGCGAGGAGTCGCAAGGCTGGCATAAGCCAATTGCACCGCTCTCACTTCGCCGGGTTTGAACGGAGTGGTGGTAATCCCTTCCCACCGCTTTAACAACCATGCCGGAAAGGCGCGCCGCACGCTCTCCCGACTCTCGGCAGAGAGGTGTTCAAAGTCGCTCCCCAGCATGCGCTTCTTGGGAGGCTCACACTTTCGCAGGACAGCATTTACCAAGCCCGCCGCGGAACGCTTGCGCGCGGTCTTCGTCAGCTCGACGGCATCATCCACCACCGCTCGCTTCGGAACCTTTTCCAGAAACCGAATCTGGTAAGCGCCCATGCGGAGAATTGTCAGCACTTCGGAATCAAACCCTTTCACGCCTCTTCCCGAAAGCTTCTCGATTTGGAAGTCTAGTTCGCCGCACCAGCGCAGTACGCCCATCACGAGTTCGGTCGCGAGCCGCCGGTCGGCCTCCTTTAAGGCCGAAACCTCCGGGCTTTGCAACAGATCCATAGCGAAGCCGTGACCGGATTCCATGTGAAGCAGGATGTGGTAGGCGGTTTTTCGAGCGGGAGAAACGGACATGATAAATTGCGAAGGGTAGAAGAAGAAAAGGTGAAGGGTAAAGTATAAAGGGAAATGATGAGATTAGTGCTCGGCTGAAAGAGTGTCTCTCCTTACGGGCTTATGTTCCAAACTCTATCCCTTACACTTTACCCTTTTCACCCTTTAATCGACTTTTTCGCCGGCCGAGATTCTCACCCCATTGAGAAAATCGCGCGGCGCAAGGCGCTTTCGGCCCTCCAGTTGAATTTCTGCCAGCTCCAGCAGCGTTCCCTGGCCGCAAGATACGCAGAGTCTGCCACGGTCAGCGATCAGCGTCCCGGGGTCGAGATGAATTGTCTCGCCCGCGGCCGGGCGGGATGCAGCCCAGATGTGCAGGTTCTTGCCGCGAAACCTCGTGTATGCCCCCGGCCAGGGCCGCAGGCCGCGAATGCGATTCCAAATCGCCAGCGCGGGGAAGTTCCAATCAATTCGTCCATCCTCCTTCTTCAAAATGGGCGCGAGAGTCGCCTGCGCATGGTCCTGGGGCTGCGCCTCCAGGCCGCCCTGCTCCAGCTGCCGCAAAGTCTCAATCATCAGATCCGCCCCAAGCTGGCTAAGCCGGGCGCCGAGCGTTTCCGAGTCGTCATCGTCCTGTATTCCCACTTCCCTCTTCAGCAAAACATCGCCGGTATCCAAGCCCACATCAATTCGCATGGTGGTGACGCCGGTAACTGCTTCGCCACGAATCAGAGCCCATTGAATGGGCGCCGCCCCGCGGTACTTGGGCAGCAGCGATGCGTGGAGGTTGATGCATCCCCATCGCGGAAGATCAATCAACCATTTCGGGATGAGATGGCCGTAGGCCACGACCACGATGGCGTCAGGCCGGTAGCGTGAGAGGAACGCTACCGTCGCGGGGTCTTTTAAGGCGGCGGGCTGAAGTACGTCCAGCCCGGCATGCAGAGCCACTTGCTTAACCGGCGGGGCCTTCAGCGCGTACCCGCGCCCGCTCGGTTCGTCAGGATTTGTCACCACCAGATCGATGACAAAGTTCTCCGCGATAAGCCTTTCCACGGTGGGTACGGCAAACTCGGGCGTGCCACAAAAGAGAAGTTTCATGAATCGGGACGATCTGTGGAGAGGTTCAATACGTACCTGCCGGGCTACGCGTCAAGCCTGGTGCGAACGGGGAGCCCTGAGGTCCTGCTGCCCCCCTTGCACCTCCGGTTCACCACTCGCCGGCCTTCATCATTTGGCGCACTTTGCGCTTGATGGACTCACGCTTAAGGCGGCCAACATGCTGGATGAAGAGCCTTCCGTCCAGGTGGTCTATCTCATGGCAGAGGGCGCGGGCCAGCAAGCCCTCGCCGGTTCTGGTGAACTCCTGGCCGTGAATGTCCTGCGCTCGCACCGTCACGCGCTCGGGACGCGGCGTCTTGGCGCGAAAATCCGGCAGGCTTAAGCAGCCTTCTTCCTGCGACTGTTCCCCTTCCACCGTAACGATCACGGGATTGGCCAAAACCAGCTTGGCATTCGGAGTTTCATCCACGCTCACATCAATCACGCACAGCCGCAAAGGAAGGCCGATCTGCGGCGCCGCCAAGCCAACTCCGTTCGCTGCGTACATGGTCTCGAACATATCGGCCACCAGCTTTTCTAAATCGCTGTTGAACTCGCGGACGGGCTCTGCCCGTCTTTCGAGAACTTCCTGGCCATATTTGACAATAGGATAGATCATCTTGAGATTTCGAAATTCGAAGTCTCAGACGCCCTCAGGCGTAACAAAGCCGTAGGGTGCATCCTCAGAAACGACGAACCTGCTCCTCGTACCCGTTGAGATTGCGGCGAGTTTCTTCCATTGAGTCCCCGCCGAACTTCTCGAGAAAAGCACGCGCCAAAGTAAGCGCCACCATGGCCTCGCCCACGACGCCCGCGGCCGGCACCACGCACACATCCGAGCGCTCGTAGGCGGCCTTCACAATCTCCTTGCTTTCGAAATCCACGGATTCAAGTGGACGGCGAAGAGTCGAAATCGGCTTTAAGTAACCCCGCACAACAATGTCTTCGCCGTTCGTGATTCCGCCCTCCAACCCGCCGGCGCGGTTTGACTTGCGCGTAAAACGCGTATGTTCGCGGTCGTAACCAATCTCGTCGTGGACGGTCGACCCCGTGGCCGTCGTGTTTGCGATGCCGCTGCCGATTTCCACGGCTTTCACGGCCTGAATCGACATCACGGCCTGTGCCAACTGGCCGTCGAGCCGTTCGTCCCATTGCGCGCAGGACCCCAGGCCGGGGGGCACGCCCCGCGCGATTACTTCGAACGTCCCCCCCACCGTGTCACGGTTTTCAATGGCGCGGTCCACTTCTTCCTGCATGCGGATTTCAACTGCCGTGTCTACACATGCCAGGACCGGGTCCGCGCGCCCCTGCAGGGCCAGCACCTTTTCGAATGGCACCGGCTCACCCCCCAGTGCCACTCGGCCCACCGCCACCACGTGGCTTGCCACCTCCATCCCCAGGCTTTTCAAAAACAGCCTTGCCACCGCGCCCCCGGCCACGCGCGCCGCGGACTCGCGCGCGCTGGCGCGCTCCAAAACGTACCTGGCTTCCCTGAAGTTGTACTTCAGGCATCCGGCGAGGTCCGCGTGGCCCGGCCGAGGGGACGAGAGCGGTTTGTGCCGGGCACGCGATCCGGGGTGGTCTTCAACCGCCATCGCCTCCTTCCAGTTTTCCCAGTCCCGGTTCGCAATCAAAATGGCGATGGGCGAGCCGATGGTCTGGCCGTGCCTCACACCCGATAGGAACTGTGCGGTGTCGGATTCGATCTTCATGCGCCCGCCACGTCCATAGCCACCCTGGCGGCGTCTCAGGTCACGGTTCACGAAATCAAAATCGATGTTCAGCCCAGCCGGCAGTCCGGAAAGGATCGCGATCAACGCTTGGCCGTGGGACTCACCTGCTGTCTCAAAACGCAACATGTTTTCCACTCGAGCGGCCCACTCAGCACCGCCTGAAACCTGTGATTCTATCGAATTCCGGCGAATGGGTCAAAATTGATCGCTCGTTTCGTTCATCGCTCGTGCTTTCCGCCGGCAAGCTCCTCTTCCGCCTTTCAAGGTGGGTTGATTTTGTGCACCTTCCGCCTGATCTCGACTATAATGTGGCTCGCCAGGGGTCACCTTGAGGTATCTGCTTCTCAGTGATGTCCATTCCAACATCGAGGCACTCGACGTCTGTCTCGAGCTCGCCCAGGGAAAGCATGATCAGGCGGTTTGCCTGGGTGACTTAGTGGGGTACGGTCCGAATCCCAATGAAGTGATTGAGAAGGTCCGGGGGCTTGCCCAAGTCGTCATTCGTGGCAATCACGACAAGGCGTGCTGCGGACTCGACGACGCCGCCGAATTCAATGCCTTCGCGCGTCTTGCCACCACATGGACCCGCCGGGCCCTTACGCCCGAACATATCGAGTACCTTCGCTCGCTTCCCACCGGCCCCGTAACCATGCAAGGCTTCTTACTCGTGCACGGTTCCCCCGTTGATGAAGACGATTACATCCTCGGCCCGGGCCAAGCGCTGCCTCTGCTCCGCGGCCCTCAGGCTCAAATCGTTTGCTACGGCCACACTCATTACCAAGGTGGCTTTATGCTCACCCCCACAGGCCGCTTTCAATCCGTCCGCTTACCCTCTAAACCGGATGGGCTGGTCCTGTCTCTGCCAATCGAGAACGCCGCGCACTACCTCATTAATCCCGGCTCGGTCGGCCAACCCCGTGATGGAGACGGGCGCGCCGCCTTTGCCATTCTCGACATGGATAAGCCTAACATTGAGTATTACCGAGTCAAATATGATCTGGCCAAAACGCAGGCTAAAATGAAGCAAGCTGGCCTTCCCGAACCCCTTTACCGCCGCCTGGAGCTGGGCCGCTGACCGTCCCCGAACGTCTGATCTCAAAACCTGAAGATCGCGCCTCCCACAGCAACTTCTGCAGGTCAGAATTCCACATACACAGGCGTGATGGTCGGCGGAGCCTGGTTCCAATCCACCGGCATGTGCTCGAATGTGACCCGGAAGGCGCGCGCCTCGCCCGGCTTCAAGGGCACGGCGCGATTCGTAATCAGGTGGGCCGTCTCGCGCAGCACAACCTGGTTGAGCGTGTCAACGAAGTTCAGTTCCACGTCAAGGCCCCGCACCGTCTTTGTCCCCTGGTTTCTCACGCGCCCATCCAAGTAAGTCACCGTATTGCCCAAGAAGTTTTCCGCCGCGCTCATATGCAGATCGCCGAACTCCAGCGACCCGAAGTAGGCTTTCTGCTCCGAACTGGGCACTTGCCCTGCAGACCTTGTAGAAGCCGTCCCGGATGAGGGTGGGCGTCGCAGCAGGACAAGGGCGGCGACGAGTGCCGCCAGGAGCACGCCCACACACAGCATGATGATCGGAAATGAAGCACCACGGGGGTTGCGAGACATGATGGTCAATCAGGTTCCCGCCACGGTCAGGCCGGAAACCAGCAAAGTAGGCGCCGCCATGGCGCTGCGGAACTCCAGGTCGGAACCCACCATCTCAATGTGCCCCAGGATTTCCGCCAGGTTCCCCGCAATGGTGACTTCTTCGACGGGGAAGGCGAACTCACCGTTTTCGATCCACATCCCCGCGGCGCCACGAGAATAATCACCGGTCACAATATTAACGCCGAAACCGATCAGGTCGGTCACGTAGAAGCCGGCCTTGACCGACTTGCGGATCTCCTCGGGGCTCTGCGTGCCGGGGACCAGATAGAGATTTTTCGGTCCCACCTGCGGCGGTCCGGAGACTCCCCGCGCCGCGTTGCCGGTCGTCCGCAGATTCAGCTTGCGCGCCGTGTAGCAGTTCAGGAGGTAATTTGTGAGCACGCCGTTTTCAATCACAGGAGTGACCGAGGCAGGTATCCCCTCATCGTCGAAGGGCCGCGTGCCGAACCCGCCCACACGCAGCCCGTCGTCGAGAATGGTAACCCGCTCGTGGGCAATCTTCTGATGCAGTTTGCCGGTCAGAAACGAGGCGCTGCGATAGATTGCATCCCCACGCACTGCCTCGAAAATGTGACTGATCAATGAACGCGCGGTTTCCGGATCGAAAATCACCGGGACCTGGCAAGTGGCGATCTTGCGCGCCCCGAGCTTGCGCAAGGTCCGCTCCGCGGCCTTGCGGCCGACGGCCTCGGGGTTTTCCAGCTTATCGGCACGGCGCGCGACGGAGTACCAGTAGTCGCGCTGCATTCCGCCATTCTCAGCCACGGGGGCGACGGAGACAGCACAATACGATGACCGATAACTTCCTCGAAACCCCAGCGAGTTTGCATAAGCCTTCCGCCCCACGCTCGCTTCAAACCACGCACCCTCGGAGTTCTTGATGCGCGAGTCGGCACTGAGCGCCGCCTGCTCCGCACGCCGCGCAAAGTCAATGCGGATCTCGGTGGGAAGCGCGCCGACGTCCTCTGAGTAGAGGCCCAACTCTCCTGTGTAGGACCCGAGCAGCGCGGCCTCCGGCAGACCGCTGGCAGGGTCTTCCGAAGTGACCTGCGCCATCGCGATTGCACGCCCCACCAGCCTCTCCAATGAGGCGGAGGAGAAATCACTCGAAAAGGAGCTGGCGTTGCGCGCTCCGAGGAAAACACGCAAACCCAGTATCTTTGACGCCGCCTCCTTCAGACTTTCGATGTTGCCCAGCCGCAAGGCAGTTGAGAAATCATCGGCCTCGCGCACGGTAGCGTCAGCCGCGGTCGCTCCGCCCCGCATGGCGCGGCTCACCACATCCACTGCAAAGCTTTCCAGTTGTTCTTCCGCCATGTGCAATCCACAGCCCGTGGGTATAAGGAATCCCGGGCCCGATCGTTTCGACCTTTATGTGAAGGAGGAAGCGCTGCGGGGCGCTGTGCCGCCCACCGTCAATTGGCTGACCTTGAGGGTGGGAATGCCCACCCCCACCGGCACGTTCTGCCCGTCCTTCCCGCATGTGCCGATTCCCGGGTCGAGCTTCAGATCGTTCCCCACGGCGGTCACGCGGGTCAGCACCGTCGGGCCGTCGCCGATCAGCGTGGCGCCTTTCACTGGCGCCGTCACCTGGCCGTCCTCGATCAGGTACGCTTCCGAAGCTGAGAACACGAACTTGCCGTTGGTGATGTCCACCTGTCCGCCGCCGAAGTTGACCGCGTACAGCCCGCGCCGCACGGAGCGGATGATGTCTTCGGGACCTTCCGCGCCCGCCAGCATGTAAGTGTTGGTCATCCTGGGCATGGGAATGTGCTCATAACTTTCGCGGCGCCCATTGCCGGTGCGCGTCCTCTTCATAATGCCCGCGCTCAGTTTGTCCTGCAGATAAGTGCGCAACATGCCCTTCTCGATCAGCACCGTCTTCTGTGTCGGCTCGCCTTCATCGTCCACATTCAGCGAACCGCGCCGCGCGGGAATAGTGCCGTCGTCCACTACGGTACAGATTTCAGAAGCCACCCGCTGCCCCAGCCGGCCGCTAAAAGCGGAGATGCCCTTACGGTTGAAGTCCGCTTCCAGCCCGTGCCCGATGGCTTCGTGCAGAAGAATGCCCGGCCACCCTGGTCCCAGCACCACTTCCATCTCGCCCGCCGGCGCCTGGCGTGCATCCAATTGCACGATCGACTGCCGCGCCGCTTGTCGGGCGAAGTGTTCCGGGTCGCGTTCGTCCGCAAAGAATTCCAAACCCACCCGGCCGCCGCCCCCGCCCGAGCCGGACTGGAGATTGCTCCCCTCCTGCGCGATCGTGAAGACATTCAGCCGCACCAGCGGTTGGAAATCCGTGACGATGCGGCCGTCCGAGCCTGCGATCATCACGTGGCGGATCTGGTCGCCGTAGGTCACGCGCACCTGCTTGATGCGCGCATCGTAAGCGCGCGCCGCAACGTCCGCGCGCTCGACCAGTCGCAGCTTGTCGGCCAAGTCGCGATCCGTCGAAGGCAACACCACAGGGTAGAAGTCATGCCCCGTCTGGCGTGTGCTCAAGCCGACCGTCGAAACGTGCGCCGGGCCGCTGGCGATACGGGCCGCAATCCTCGCGGCTTTCAGAATCTTCTCAGGAGCCAGGTCGTCGGTGTACGCGTAGCCAGTCTGCTCCCCCGCCACCACGCGTACGCCGCAGCCCATGGAGATTCCCTCGGTCGCGGTCTTTACCAGGGATTCGTCCACGAGCAGCGAGGACGAAGTAGTGTGCTCGAAGTAGAGGTCCGCATAATCGCCACCCGCTGCGAGCGCGGTACCCAGATATTGTGCGAGGTTTGACTCCGCAAGTCCGAAGCGGTCGAAAAAGAATCGGTCAGGTTCGGTCATGTGGCAAGCCCAATGCTTTCGCGCCGCATGGGATATAGGAATCCGCTGGGGCGCAGGCCTAAAACTCCAAGCTAGCATACCCATTCCGAAAGTGTCAATTTCTCGCACAGCTTTACTAACCTTCCCGGTTCGGGTTAGTATTCAGCTAGTTTTAAGACTTGCCGTACCAGCACGATACTCGCAATCTCAAAGTGGGAGGACGTATGCCTCAGCACTCAGTCATGAAGGTTAATGGGCCGAAGCGCAAGCTCGTCCTGGGGTCAGCGGCGATCTCGCTGGCCGTCATCCTGTGGCTCTGGCCCCTGGCGGCGCGAAGTGTCAACATATTGCCTGCCGCCCTCGCTCCAGCGGGATTGCACGGGCCCTACAGCACCAACTTTCCTCGCGCTGAGAATCCCATTTCGGAAGGCGGCAAATGGTACAACGGCCAGGCGAACGGCCTTGATTGGGCCAACGTCCGGACAACTCCCGGCTTTGCCTTCGGGACCGAAATCGGCGGGAGTAGACCGGAGCCGCAAGAATACGATGACTCCACGGCCCTGCTGGAAGGTACTTGGGGGCCGAACCAAACGGTCCAAGCCACGGTTCACTCGGTGAATCAGAACCAAGACGGCAAGGTCTGGGAGGAAGTGGAGTTGCGACTGCGAAGTTCCGTTTCTCCCCACAGTTGCACGGGGTACGAAACCATGTTCCGGTGCTCCAAAATTCCCCAGGCCTATTGCAACATCGCCAGGTGGGAAGGGCCGCTGGGAAAGTTCACCTACCTGAAGAAGACGGAAGGTTCGAAGTACGGGGTTAAGAATGGTGACGTGGTGAAGGCCACGATGATCGGGAACGTCATGACGGTCTACATCAATGGCGTGCAGATGGTTCAAGTCACCGACGACAAGTTTACGAGCGGCAATCCGGGCATGGGTTTCTACATCGCTGGCGCCACTGGCGTGAATCGCGATTTCGGGTTTTCAAGCTTCATGGCGACCGACAAATGAACTGCCGGAGTTCATGATCTCACCCGTCCCAGTCGATAGGCAGCGCCAAGCAAGGCAGCGTTTTTCTAACTCCGCGGCTCTTACGGATTTCCTTGCGGGTTGCGAATACCATCGTGTGAAACTGTTCGTCGATCGGGCGTTGCAACTCGCCGTCTGGCGCCTCGCGCAGTAAAAGGGGAAAAAGAATTGAGCTTTCCCGCAAGCTTCACCAAATGGCTCGATCCGTTGCTCAGAATCTCAGGGAGATGAACCACCGCGGCGGTCTTTGGCAAACGCAAATCCTTTCCCGGGTCATGCCCGGAGGCAAAAGTCAAGGTCAGGGGAGAACTCATACAGTTAATATCGGTTAATACCTTAGTCAGTACTTACATGTGAGTATTCGGTCTGATAAAACACACGCATGGACATCGGAAAACGACTGCACGAGATAAGGGCCGCCAGGGGGCTCTCCCAGGGCGACGTTGAGAAACGCTGCGGACTACTTCGTTGCTATATTTCCAGAGTCGAGCATGGGCACACAGTGCCCAGCATCGAAACCCTCGAGAAGCTGGCAAAGGCCCTTCAGGTCGAAACCCACGAGCTCTTCCTGGAAGGCGATAAGGAGCCGAAAGGTGTCCCCGCGAAAAGTGAGGCTACGTCGGACACGCGGGAATACAAGCTCATCGAGGACTTTAGGAGGTTGGACCAGAAGCAACAGGCTCTGGTTCTTGGTTTGGTCCGCAAGATGGCCAAGGCCGCCTGAAACAGGAGGCAACCTCTGGGGTTGTAGGTTGGGCTCAGGGTGAACGCCGAAGCTTGATGCGCGACCTCCGTCTCCCGCCAACCAGAGACTGCACAAAACTCCTTCCCGGGATTGCCATCTTCAGTAGGCGTGTCCCCTTGGAGGCAATCCTCGCCACAGTTAATCCACCAGAGGGGTGGCCACGGTCAATGATTTTCTGGGCGTGGGTTCTGCTGCGAATTACAACAATTTTGCCTTAGACAGGGCCGTGGCGCTGCTTCGTTCTTCTAGGGTTTGCCTCACCAGAGCACTTGACGATGGAGGATTCCCGTGGGACCACTTGGACACTTCTCGGTGGCATTGGCGGCCAAGCCCGCGGCTCCGAAAGTGCCCCTTGGTGTTCTGTTGTTAGCCGCAGTGATTCTCGATGTCCTCGCCGTCGCCTTGGGCTTTACAGGTATGGAGAGAGCAGGCAGTACCGGACTTCCCTGGTCTCATGGTCTGTTCATGTCCGTTATTTGGGCGGTAGTGGCGGCTCTCTTTCTCGCACGCATCTATCGCGACTATCGCGCCGGCGTGGTGGTTGGACTTCTGGTTTTCAGCCATTGGGTGCTGGACTTCATCTCTCATCCCATCCCTTTTTCCAGCTTTTCTTGGCGTTCGTGGCAGTGGAGCTATGGACATCCCCTGCCATCCGACCTGCCGCTGCTTTTCGGTGACTCGCCGAAGGTGGGACTGGGCTTGTACAACTCCATCAGTGCGGCGGAAGCCACCGCGTTGGAGTTTGGGATGTTTATTCTGGGGGCCGCAGTGTACGCAATGTACATTCTCAAAAAGAGAAAACCCGGAAGGCCCCCGTCTGCTTGAATCGGCGGCGCTTCCCCGATCCCTTTGGACAGCCAGGACTGTTGCAGGGATTGAACGAGCTGGCGAGCAGCTATGACCGGTTACTAGAAGATGGCGCGCGTTGACTCCCAGGCTGTACCGATTTTTTGCAGAGCGCACCCGGCATGACATTAAGTCCTATGTTTGTTAATAGATTTCGCAATCTCGACACGGCATTATGCAACCATGCAGCGAGTTGAGGCCTCCGATATAAGTGCGGAGTGAAACGGCACACTGTTTGTCTAAGCTGGTCCTTGCGCGCCAGGAGGCCAAACAGATTCGCAATGATGTGACCCATTGACTCCAGGAGGCAAAGATGCGCAGAGCAGTGCAATTCCTGTTTATCGCAGTATTCCTCCTGTTTATGTCGGGATGTGGCAGCCAATCCTCGGTTACCAGGGATCTAACTACCACACCAGCCGATGTGCCAGTCAGCCTCACGGTCACCGACACGCCGCCTGCCGGTGTGACAGTTCTGTTCTTTCAACTGAGCATTACGGGAGCCTCTCTGTCACCGGGGAGCGTTTCGCTTTTGAGCAGCACCAATACGATTCCGGTAAACGTGTCCCAGCTCCAAACGGACTCGACTTTTCTTGTTAGCGCGAATGTACCCGCGGGAGCCTACACCAGCCTGCTCCTGACCTTCTCCAATCCGCAAATCACGATCTATAACGGCTCGGGCGCTACGATCGGCAGCGGCGCCAATGCCTGCGCAAATAACACCGTATGCCAGCTCACGCCGAGCCCCAGTCCCCTGACCCTAACCTTCTCCACGGCGCCTTTTCCTGTCACCCTGGCGGCGAACTCGCCCTTAGCTCTTCAGCTCGACATCCATTTGAACACGATCATCCAACCGGACCTCACGCTGAATCTTGCAGCTCCGAATGGCGTTACGATTTCGCAGTTGCCCACGCCTCCGTCGGGGGCGCCCATCTCGGCCCTCGGCCACTTGACCGGGACGATCCAAAGCGTTAACAGTGCCACGTGCGCCTTATCGCCGTCATGTCCTTCTTCCTTTGACGATTTCACGCTTCAGACGGGTGATGGCAGAACTTTTACCATCGACGTGAACAGCAGCACGACCTACAGCAATTTCCCCAGCTCCGCCTGCTCGGCTGAAGGTTTTTCGTGCCTGGCTGCGCAGCAAATTGTCAAAGTCGGATTGAACCTCCAGACAAACGGAACCTTGCTCGCCTCCGAAGTCGATTATGTCCAAGCTGCTGGGCAGACGGTGGTGGAAGGCAACATCATCCGCCTGGTCAACTCGGGCGGCAACACGCTCATGGACATGATCCTGCAGCAAGGGCCGCCCACGCCCACACCCAACGAGCTTCCCTTCGGGCAACGGGTAACCGTGACCGTTCCGCCTACCGGTGTTGCCTATGCCGTTGATTCCGGCAGCTTCACTATTCCCAGCGGGATGAGCTTTGCCAGCGCTACAAGTCTGTTCGTGGGTCAGGAAGTGTCGGTCGTCGTCGTCCCGGGATCAGAAACCACTGCGAGCGGATCAGGCAGCAGTTCGAACCCCTGGACGGGTCCCGCCGCGACCACTTTCACGACCAACAGTATTACGCTTGAGCCCAGTCAGATCACCAGTTCGGTGGCAGCAATCGATGCCAGCAATCTAAGCTTTAGTATTATTATGCCCCTGATCTCCTATGTGCCCCCCTCTGGGGCGACGCTCCCCACCCCAGTAGCGCGCATCGGCATCCAGGTGCAAACGACCTCGCAGACGACCTTTACGAATCTCACCCCGGACAGCATTTCGGGGCTGGCTGTGAACGGTGTGGTTTCCGTGGGAGGCTGGCTGTTTCTGGTACCGAACAATACCACTCTTTGTATCCAAAGCGTGGGGTGTAGCGTCACTCCGACGATAGCAGCACAATCGGTGATCGGACGGCCTGGGCCAACTCCACTTTTCTAACCGGGATTGAGGCCGCGCTCACCAGCCGGGGCGGGACCGGGGCCCCACGTTTTGCTGGTCGTGGGGGTGAGGGGTCACTTAGCCAGCCAATACAATTACCGCTTGGTTGCGGCTCCGTCGCTCTGCGCCACTCGTCTCCATCTATCTCCAGGCTTCTTCACGTAATTTGCCAGAACATAGGGCCAAGGAATAACGATAGGACATAATACGACTCCCATGAGGCAGGCATTGACCGTCTCCATGGTGTCCGGGTCGAGGTGATGCGCGGACCAAAGCGGGAGCGCCACGGCTAGTAACCATATCGCCTTCCAGAGCAGTTCGAAGAGAAGCAACGGCAGCATCCGTAGTGGATATCGAATTCCCAGACCCGCCAGGGCCGACAATGCCGCCAGCAGGCTGCAGGCAACACCATGCATGAGGTCCCATGGTTTTGCGTGGTGGATTATTGCGGGCCATATTTCGGATCCCAGCCCCACGAAGATCAGCAGGTACATGGCCCTCATGAGATACAGGCGGAGCGTTGATACCTCCGTCATCGCGCGACTCCTCTCTGCGTTTAAGCGGAATTCCCGATTGCAACCCTATTTCTGCGCATAACCATATGCCGGCGGCCCTGTCGCGTCAAGCGGCAGCCATGCGCCGCCCTGTGGCGAGGTAAACTCGCTGGTGCGCCTATTGCTTCGGCACAACCAGCAGCGTGATCGACTGCGCGGGGAAGGTGGTGCCGACGGTGCTGGTCGTGCTGCCTGCCAGCGGCGGCGTTACCGTCACATCCGGCTGCGCAACGATTCCGGCCAGATTGGCGTTGCTGAAGAGAAACACCTTGGCCGTGCCGTTCGGCGTCAGGTTGGCAAGGGAGAGGGTTGCGGTCAGGTCGCCGTAAGTCTTGTTGATGACCACCACGGTCACCATGCCGTCGGCGGTGCGCAGCGCGCCGTAGACCGAGAGCTTGCCCTGGTCGGCGCTGGTCGAAGCCAACGCCACATCGCCAAATGTCGACTTGGCTCCGTCGTAGTTGCGGTAGATCTCAAAAGCCATCATGCCGGGCACTTGCGCCGTGGGATTGGTCGTCGGCCACAGGGTGCCAAGATCAAGGCCGTAGCTGCCGAAGATACCCAGAATGTCGGCCTGTGCCAGCGCGCCGCTGATGGCTTCCAGTCCGCCCCAGTTGTATTCCGTGATCGCGGTCTTGGTACCGGGGTAGTCGTTTGCAACCCAAGTCTTCATCATTGGAATCAGTTGCGGAGCCTGCAGCGGGGGCGAGCAGCTTGAAGTGTAATTCGCGTCGTTGGTGTAGTTCGGTTGAGGGTAATTGGGATCGGTATAGGTCGGGTCCCAGAACACCCGCGTCGAGTTCAGTCGCGCCTGTTGCTCCCCGGTGTCGCCCGCAGTCGTCAGGCCGACGCCCGAGCCGTTATAGTTGGCCGCAAAATACGTGTGCAGGTCCACATAATCCAGCAGCCGCACGTTGTTGTTGGTTTCGTACGCCTTGAATTGCTGCAGATAGTAGTCGATCAGTGGGGTGCCGTTGTGCGCTTCCCGGTCGATCGGGTTGCTCCACGGTTCATAGCAGGGGTTCCCCGAATTCCATCCGGACTCGACATCCTTCTTGGAATAGAAGTAATCCCACCAAAAGGAGATCACCGGACCGCTGACCTCGGCGGTCGGATCGGCTGTCTTGATGGCCAATGCCGTGGCCACGTCGTTGTTGACCAACTCGTCGTAGGTGAAGGGCAGCGGATGCACGTCACGGTGTGTCGCGTCCCACCAGTCCGGTTCGTTGTCCAGGTCGTAGATGGCCACACCGCCGTTTGCCGCGGTACCGAATTTGCCTGCCAGGTAGGAGACCCAACCGCCCGCCCATGACGGGCCCACCGCGGTGCTGGTGACGGTGGGAACGTTGCCTGTGATGTTGCTCTGGTCGGGTAGCTCTCCATCGCCGCATTGGGGATTGTACGGGTCAAACGAATATTGACTGGGATAGGTCGACGCCGGGAAGCTGCAGGAGGAGCTGTCCTTTGCCACCCAGCCCTGCACGGGCACCGTTCCCAGGGTCTTAGCCCCAATCGTGTTATTGCTCACGACCAGCGCGTCGAATGCCTTGACCCCGGCGACCGGAGACGCCCCATCTCCCCCGGTGCCGTCTCCGTTTTCAAAGTACCAGTCGGCGGCGGAGTTGGTTACGTCCAGTTGGTAGTTATAACGCGAGGTGGAGTCTCCTCCCCAGCGATCGATGGTGATATTGGTGGCCTTGGCCGTGGCAGCGTCAAGCAGGTACGCGTTCATGCCGTAGATGTAAGGGTTGATGGCATGGGTCTGGTTGCCCGCGTCCACGGTTAGGGCCGGCCCGGCGGCCGTTGCGGGCGGACTCAGAGTCACGGTGACGCTGCCGCTTTGGGTAGGGTCCTGGTTGCTGGTGGCCATCACCGTGACGGTCGGGGGAGCCGGGTAGGGCGTGGTGTAAAGGCCGCTCGTGGTGAGAGTGCCCGGGCTCAAACTGCTGCCCGGCGGCCCCTGCAACGACCAGGTGACGGTATTGTCGAAACTGCCGTTACCCGTTACCGTGGCAGAGAATTGGATGGTCGCGCCGATGGTAGCACTGGCGGGATTGGGCATCACTTTCACCGCAGTGATCGCCGGTGCGTTGTAATTGGCCGTGACCGTCGTATTGCCATTCATCGTCACCGTACAGTTCGCGGCGCTGGACGTGGCGCACCCGCTCCAGGACGCGAATTTGTTGTTGTTCACGGTCGCCTGCGCCGTCAGAGTGACCGTTGTGCCGGAGGGGTAGGTAAGGGTGAAACTCGTGGTGCCGCTGGTAGTGTTGTTGACGTCGGCCGGCGATACGGTGATAGCCACGCCATTGGCAGGGCTGGTCGAGTTCACGGTGAGCATGTAGTTGGTTGGGGCGGGCGGGCTTCCGCCGCCCCCGCCGCCCCCACCGCAGGCCGTCATCAGCAGGCTCAGCCCGCTCGCGACCCAAATCGCCGTATTCCGCTTCCTATTGCTCATGCCAGAGCCCCCGGCGGATTTGCCCGGGATTCCCGATTTGGACCTCTCGCTCGCGTGCATCGTACCCTTCTCCTGCGCTGGGCGCAACGAATTTGCCACCAGGGCAGGCCAGCGGGGTCCCGAAGGCAGCTACATGATGGAAACGGGTTCCACGGGGTCTGGTCCAGGTTACTCACTGCCGCGGGGGCTCTGATCGGTGGCGCCGTTTTCGGAGTGCGGGAGCTCGCTCCCGCTTTTTGCCGCCAGTGACTCGTCCCCGGTGCGGAGCTTCGCCGCGACGATTCGCGGCGAGCAAAAGCGGCGACCAGTCGCCGCACTCCGAAAGACAGGCCTTGCACCCAGCGTCCGCAAACGGTAATTCCCCGATCCAGTGCCGTGGAGGAGGGCCCATTACGCCCACCTGCGCGCTACGCCGGCTGATTGGGCCCCGGGCCTCCCTGCGCGAGGCGGGGAGATCGCACGGTGAATCATGGTGCCCGCGGAGCGGGATCGCATAGATGAGTGGCGGAACCCCAGCGTTCCATCGTGAGATTCGACGAGGCGAGCTTTGGCCGGGACGAGCCAAAAAGAATCCACGAAGAAGGACGAAGCTCTCGCTAAAACGCCAGAACTTCGCCCCTTGGAGAAGTTTTGCTTGACAACGCCGATGCCGTTATAGACGCGCTACGCTGGCTCCGGGAAATCGCAGAAACCCAAAATCAGAGGTGTGCGCCGGCCCGCATGGCTTGTCCCGGCAATCCAAACATCACACGACGATGTCTGCGCCACGCGGGATGTTCAGCGGCCGTAACAGTTCTTTCAGTATTGCCGCCATCTCCGCAACGTGCGGTTCAAGCCACATCGTAGTGTGATCCCCGCTCACATGACGAAGATGGAATTCGGCTCGGCATAGATCACGCCAACCCAGCCGCCTATCATCGAGGATGGGCGGTCTGATTCCCCGGGCGAGAGAGGCGATTTGCGCGACCGGGACAGGGAGCGGCTTCGGAACGTAAATCCCGATGGAGCGCGGCGCCTTGTTCCCGATGTCGTCTGCTCGAACCCGCGGCGTCCATCCGGCACGCAGGGCCGTTCTGAGGATATAGGCAAGGCAATTGTTCCGGAGAATACCGCCAACGGTTCTCGCATCGGAAAGAAGCGTGCGCAGGTTGATTCGGAAAACCCGCTCTGGTCCCTGGCCAGAAACCTGGCCTATATGGCGGAAATACCAGACGCCCGCTCGGAGTATCCGGAGGAGGGTGAGATATCCTGGTAGGGCCGTATCGAAGAGCACTACCATGCGAACGTCCTCACCGCGCGCCAGTAGCTGATGAGCCGCCTCAAACGCCACAATTCCGCCAAGACAGTATCCGCCGAGAAGGTATGGACCGTTCAGCCCTGCGGCGCGAATCGTCCGGCAGACTTCGGTCGCCAGTGCCTCGACCGTTTGCAACCGTCCCGAATCGCCACCCGAGTTTCCGACAGCATAGAAAGGCTGGTCATTACCCAAGTGCCTGCAAACGTGGTGGAAACGGAGTGCATCACCGTCCGTTGCGGCGATGGCGAGGAAGGGCAGCAGCGCTCCCTCGGACCGAAGCGGGATTACGTCGTGGCGCGACGCGTTCCCCAGGGAGCGGTCGTCTGACTCCAGCATCGCGGCCAAGCGCGCGATCGTGGACGCCTGAAACAGACTGGCAAGGGAAATCTCCCTGTCGAATTCCCGTTCGATGAGGGTGATCAAAACCGTCGCGCTCAGACTGTCGCCGCCGGACTCGAAAAAATCGTCGGTCACGCCAAGGCACGATATGCCGAGCGCTTCCTGCCAAAGCGCCGCGACCCGTTTCTCCGTGGGGGTTGACGGTCGTTTGAATCTCGACGTTGGACGCAGCCTTTTGGCCTCGAGTCGCGGCAGCGCCTGGAGATCGATCTTGCCGCTGAACGTGCGCGGCATGTCGCTCAGCACGAGGAACTCCCCAGGAATCATGTGAGCGGGCAAGCTCCTGGACAAGTGCAAACGAAGTTCGTCTGCGAAAGGCGCCTCTGGACGGGCCCACGTTATGTAAGCCACCAAACGCTCCCGGCTGTCCGTGGTGACGGCGCACTCACGAACGCCCGGGTATTGCTGGAGCGTCGCTTCGATCTCTTCCGGCTCGACCCGGAAGCCGCGGATCTTGAGCTGCCGGTCCACTCGCCCGAGAAAGATGAGGTTGCCATCGGGAAGGCGATAGACCAAATCCCCGGTTCGGTAAAGCCGGGCGGCAGGATCTTCGCGAAATGGATCCGGAAGGAACTTCTGAGCGGTCAGCTCGGGAGCGTTGAGGTAACCGCGCCCCACCGCATCGCCACCGATGTAAAGTTCGCCGGGAACCCCCACAGGAGGCACATTCCCGTCGCTATCGAAAACGTAGGCTTTGGCGTTGGCGATGGGTTTGCCGATCGGCACGTGCGACGCGCCCTCCCAGGCTGACGAGCCCGCCTCATAGATCGTGACGATGGGACAGGTTTCCGTCGGCCCGTAAGCGTTGAACGAGCGTATTCGGCGGCCGACAAGATGCTTCCAGGTGCGGAAGGTCGCCGGATCCACACGTTCCATTCCAATGGCCACCGCGCGCAGGGATTGCGGCAGTTCGAATCCTTCGGTGGACAGAACCGAAACCCACTCCTTCCACCAGGAAGCCGGCAGGCCAGTCACGGTAATGCGGCGCTCTGCCAGCAACCGAAGGAATTCCCGGAGTGACGTGTTTTCCCGGTTCAGACCGAAAACCAGTGCCACCCCCGAGCAAAGAAACGTGAACACCTCCGATACGAAGACATCTGAAGCCAGCGAGGCAAACTGCAGCCGCCGGTCGGCGGGCGAGATTCCCAATACCCCGGCGACCGCTTGGGTGTGGTTCACCAGGGAGCGATGGGTGACGACGACCGCTTTAGGCCTGCCCGTGGAGCCCGATGTGAACATGGCGTACGCCGCGTTGGCCGGCACGGCGATGTCCGGAAGGTTCTCCGTGGACTGCCGGGCAATTTCGTGTTCGAGTGTTTCCAAGCGCAACGCTTGACAACCGCACCCGGCCAGTCCCGGAACGCCTGCATCGGAACACAGAACGAACTTGGGGCGGGCATCCTCCCACATCACCGCCAGCCGCTCGGGCGGAAGAGCCGGGTCCAGGGACATGAACGCCGCGCCCGCCTTCAGCACCGCCAGGACAGCGATCACCACGTCGGGGCCACGAGGCACGTGCAAGGCAATCACGTCCTCGGGCCCGGCGCCGCATTCGCGCAGCAACCACGCCAGACGGTTGGCGCGCCGGTTCAGTTCTTGAAAGGAAACCGTTCCTTCCCGATGTTCCAGGGCTGTGTTTCCAGGGGTCCGCTGCACCTGTTGCTCAAAAAGTCGATGTACGCATTGGTCTCTAGCAAAAGGCGCGTCGGTCTGGTTTAATTCCCGGAGATGCCAATCCTGTTCCTGCTCCGGCAGCATTTTCAGCTTGGCGAGAGGGCCATCCTTCTGCGAAAGGAAACTCAGCAGGAGCGTCTCGAGATGCTTCGTCATGCCGGAGACAGTTCTTTGACTGAATAGACGTGCGTCGTGGACGATTTCCAGGGTGAGCCGCGGCGCCCCATAAGCGACGACCGTGAGCGGCGAATCAGTGTGCTGCAGGCGGTGGAACGTGCGATGCAGCCAGGCGCCTCCCAGCTTCCTCAGGGTTTCACCTGGCGGCTCATGATCGTAGACCAACACGCTGTCAAAGAGCGGCAGGCTGGCGCCACTCCATTGCCGGATCTTGTCGAGGGGAGTGTGCTCAAACTCGCGAAGTGCGAGCCACTGGCCTCGAAGTTGCCTCAACCACGGCAGCAGGTGTGCAGAGGGTTCGACCGAAACCCGGAACGGCAGCGTGTTGATGAAGACTCCCACGCCGTCCGCTCCGCCCCGTTGTTCTTTCCGCCGGCCGGTTCGCGTCACCCCAAAGACGACATCCCGACGGCCACTGTAGCGGCCCAACAAAACCGCCCATGCGGCCTGGATCAAGTTGTTCACCGAGACATCATGACGTCGCGCGAAACTCCGTACCTCGCGGGTAAGATCCTCGGGGAGCGATCGGCTTTCTTTGGCGAAGTCCTCATGCGGCACCTCGGAATCCAGCCGGAGGCGATCAACCACGTACTCGGTGGTTGGCGCGAGGCCGGCCAACTGTTCCCGCCAAAACTGTTCTGCGGCGGCCATATCCTGCTGTTCAATCACGTTGAGGTGGTCGCGAAAATCCCCGGAATCCGGGAGCAGGGCTTCGTCTCCCCGCCGCCGCGCGTCGTACAACTCAAACCACTCCCGCCAAACGACAAGTAGAGACCGCCCGTCAAGCAACGCATGATGACAGGTCCAGACAAGCGTCTGGCAGTTTTCCGGCATCCGCAGCAGGGTGAAGCGCATGGGGACGCCTTCGGAAAGCACGAATCCGCGTTCCCGGTCCTCGCGCAGAAAGGCCGCGAGTTTCTCTTCCGCCTGAGGGCTGGTGATCGGGGTCCAATCCAGCTCCTGCCAGCGGAAATCCGGATCCGCATGGATCTTGAGGTGCAGATCCCCGTTGGCTGGGGTCTCGACGCTCGCGCGCAGCGCCGCGTGCCGTCGCGCCACTTGCCGCCAGGTCCGTTGCAAGAGCCCGGAATCCAATTCTTCCGCCGACTTGCAGATATCCTGAACCAGGTAAACGCCGGAGCGCGGCGCTCGCCGGGAGGACAAAATCATGCTCTCTTGCAGCCACGTGAGGGGGCAGAATTCTCTGCGCTGGGCGGGACTCACGGCGGACCTCCGTGCGAGTTAGGCGAACCGCATCGGGGCCGCAGCACCAGGATCGGGCAGCACCTCCCAAGGAAAGAGTCGGAAGCCGAGATAGAAACCACATCGAAGAACTCGCCTAGCACCGATAGCAGCTCGCTCCGCGTCGTGAAGGTATAAACCGTCTGCGCGCCTCGATACATTTCCATCATCTTAATGGCGGATCGATCCCAGCCGGTGCGCGAAGCGAGCTCTGCGGCATCAACGTTTAAGCTTGCCCAGTACTCGTACACCTCGCTCACAACCAGGCCTTCCCGTGCGCTTTGCTGCACTGCCATCAGCAGACGGAATTTGAATTCGTTGAAGGTCGGAATGGGGGAGTGGAACGTGGCCTCGAAAACATCCTCGGGACGCTCCTGGATATCAGGCTGGAGATAGCACCGCAAAAGGCAGATCCCGTCGCCATCCAGCACGCGAAAGACGGCCTCTGCCAGCCTTCGAAATCCCTCCGGATAGGTCAAACCCAAACAGTTTATAGACCCGTCCCCGATCACCACGTGGCATGAATGCTCCCTCAGCGGCAATGCCAGCCAATCGCCGCGGACGGCCCCCCGCACCCCGGCAACATTCCCCGGCCAGACACGACGCACCATGGCGAACGAGCCATCAACAGCGAGCAACACGAAGGGTTTGGGCCAGCGCATCCTTGCGATCCGTGGCGTGACCCCGAGGAGCAGCGCTTGCACCGGAATCCCTGGATGGCTGGCCTCCCACGCCGCCGTGGTTTCTTCCATAAAACCAATATCTTCGCGGGACGGCACCAAGGGCGGCCGCAGCGCCCCGTAGGAGCCAGCGAGGACATTCCAGTAGGACACCGCACAATTCCCTGCGGGCATATCCACCAGAGTTTCTCCGGAGTTTTGGGTTATGAGTTCCTGACCGACCGCCAATATACACCTGACCCCCACTCAAAGCAATCTTTCGGTCAGGTTTTCGGTGCTCGCCGGCTCAGGGATCGCGGAAGGTACCCATTTCCCCAGTTGTCCGTCGCCAGAATCGCGGGCTGTCGCAGAGCGCTCCCCTGACACACGAGGGAAGAGTTACACGGCCGGACCGCCGGTCCGGCCTCGGAAGCAGATAGCGCGGAGGTGGAGACTGGGGAGGCGGAAATTGAAGATTGCAGATTCGAGATTCAAGAACGCGGCTCGGCAATTCGCCGCCGATACTTAACATCGTTCACACGGCAATCCGACGCGGCTGCTTTCACCGTGTAGCAGACGCGAGATGCCGCGCATTTTAGGCCTTGCACCCACGTCCGCAAAGGGAGGGAAAGAATTTCGCACAGAGGTCGCGGAGATAAAGCACGGAGACCACGGAGACGTTCCGAGATGTGCTCCGCGCCCTCTGTGCTCAAGTGGTTCGGCAATTCCAAAGGTCAAACCCTCCGTGAACTCTGTGTGAAACGTTCTTAAGTCCGCAAAGGGAGGGAGAGAATTTCGCACGGAGGTCGCGGAGATAAGTCACAGAGACCACGGACACGTCCCGAGATGTTCTCCGCGTCCTCTGTGATCAAGTGGTTCGGTAATTCCAAAGACGAAACCCTCCGTGAACTCTGTGTGAAACGTTCTTAAGTCCGCACTCCGCTCATCGTTTTCATGTATGAGCCGGGCCACCAGCAGAGTTACCTTGACGCTCGCAGGAAGCGGGAATTAGAATGGTCTATTACCTACTGCACAGCGGTGCGAGAAGAGGGGAGCTATGCTGGATGGCGCGATCCCGGAGGCACTTACCTTCGATGATGTTTTATTGATTCCTGCCAAGTCTTCGATTCTGCCTATCCAGGTTGACACGCGCACCAAACTGACACGCCATATCAGCCTGAACATCCCCATCGTCAGCGCCGCCATGGATACGGTCACGGAGTCACGCCTGGCGATTGCCTTGGCGCAACAAGGCGGCATCGGGATTATTCACCGCAGCATGTCGATCGGGCACCAGGCGCTGGAAGTGGACAAGGTGAAGCGCTCCGAAAGCGGCATGATTGTTGATCCCGTCACCATTGGCCCGCAAGCCCGGATCTCCGATGCGCTCGAAATCATGAAGAAGTACAAGATTTCCGGCGTGCCGGTCACGCAGGACGGCCGCCTGGTCGGCATCCTGACCAACCGCGACCTGCGCTTCGAAGACCGCCTCGACCTGCCGGTGGAACAGGTGATGACCAAGGAGAATCTGGTGACCGTGCCGGTGGGGACGACGCTCGAGGATGCCAAGAAGACGCTGCACCAGCATCGCGTGGAGAAACTCCTGGTTGTCGATGAGGCCTTCAATCTCCGCGGGCTTATTACGGTAAAAGATATTCAGAAGAAAATCAAGTATCCGAACGCTTGCAAGGATGCGCAGGGCCGCTTGCGCGTGGGTGCGGCCCTGGGAGCGACGGGCGATTGCCTGGAGCGCGCGGCGGAGTTGGTGAAGGCCAAGGTGGATGTGCTGGTGGTCGATACCGCGCACGGGCATTCCACCCGGGTGCTCGAGGCCGTCCGGAACTTGAAGAGCAAATTTCCCGACGTGGAGCTGGTGGCCGGCAACGTGGCCACCTTCGACGGCGCGTGCGACTTGATGCAACTGGGCGTGGACGGCATCAAGGTGGGGATTGGACCAGGTTCCATCTGCACCACGCGTGTGGTGACAGGCGCCGGTATGCCGCAAGTCACCGCCATCGCGGAATGCGCTCGGGCCGCGCACCCGGCCGGCATCCCCGTCATCGCCGATGGCGGCATCAAGTATTCCGGAGATATTTCCAAGGCCATCGCCGCCGGCGCGTCGTCGGTGATGCTCGGCAGCCTTTTCGCCGGGACCGAGGAGAGCCCGGGCGAGACGATTTTCTACCAGGGCCGCAGCTTTAAGTCTTATCGCGGCATGGGATCCATCGCCGCGATGACCGCTGGATCCGGGGACCGCTATGCGCAGGAAGGCGAAGTGGCGCGCGGGGAAATCTCTAAACTGGTTCCGGAAGGCATTGAGGGACGCGTGCCTTACAAGGGGCTGCTGGCTGACCTCGTCGCACAACTGGTGGGCGGCTTGCGCTCCGGCATGGGCTATTGCGGCTGCGAGAACATAGAAGAAATGCAGCAGCAGGGCCGCTTTGTGCGCATCACGTCGGCTGGCTTGCGCGAAAGCCACGTCCACGACGTCATTATTACCAAGGAAGCGCCGAACTACTCGCTGGACTAAGAAGGCGTCGCTTCCCCTTGTGCAGCCTAGCGTCCTCCTCACTTGGTCCCGCGGTACGAAACCGCGAGTTTCCTATCGTAAATTCAGGTTAATTCAAGATAATTCAAGTTCACTTTTCTCCCGTCTCTCTCCTGCTGAATTCCCGCATTCGGAATCGCTCAGGCGATCAGCAAAAGAAGAGCGGCGAGAAAAGCTAGGAGACTCGAAAAGGCAAAGGGCGCTGCCGGCGAATAGTGCTGCCAAAACCAGCCGGCAAGGAGGCTCGCGGGAAGCGCGGTAACTCCCACGACCCAATTCAGAATGCCGAAGGCGGAAGCCCGGGAGTCGCTCGGCACAAGGTCAGCAACCCAGGCCTTGATCAGTCCCTCGGTCAGCGCGTAGTAGCTCCCGTAAAGCGCAAACAGAAACCAAACCAGTTGCGGAGTGCGGAGGATCGCGAAGCCTGCGTACACACTCGCATAGATCAAGTAACCCGCTGCGATCAACAACCGCCGCGGAACACGGTCAGAGAGTTTCCCCGCCGGCCAGCCCAGCAAAGTGTAGACGACGTTGAAAAGCAGTCCCAGTGCAGGCGCCGTCCATGCGCTCAGGCCCAAGTTTTGCGCGCGGAGGACGAGAAACAGATCGGAAGAATTGCCGAGAGAAAACAATCCCACCGCGGCTAGAATCAGGCGAAACCTGCGACCCGAGATTTCCTTCGAACGCCGGGCTGAGCTTTTGGAAGTGGCCGGCGGGGGCGCCGACGGGCGCACTTCTTTCACCGCGAACCACGCCAGCAATACACTGGCCAAGCCCGGGATCGCGGCCACCCAGAAAACGCTCCGCACGTTTCCTGCAAACAATGGCAACAAAACCATCGCAGCGAGCGGGCCCAGAATGGCGCCGGCGGTGTCCATCGCCTGCCGCAGACCGAAAGCCGCCCCGCGCTGAGCGGGCTCTACCGAATCCGCCATCAGTGCGTCACGCGGCGCCGCACGGAATCCTTTGGCGGCCCGATCCGCGAAGCGAATCCAGAAAACTTGTCCCCACGAATGCGTAATGGCCAGGAGCGGTTTCACCAGGTTAGCCACGGTATAGCCCGCCGCAACCAACGGCTTGCGACGGCGCAGGCCGTCTGATAGCCAGCCCGAGAGCAGGCGGCCAAAACTCGAAACCGTTTCCGCCGCGCCCTCGATCAGGCCGAAAGCCATCGGTGGCGCGCCTAGCACGGTAATCAGGAACTGCGGCAGCAGCCAGTAGCCGAGCTCCGTGGCGGTGTCGTTGAAGAAGGACACCCAGGCCATCATCCAGACGTTTCGCGGCAGGCGCGAGGCGGGTTGGGCAGGCATCTCTGACTCCTCGCGTTGTCTGCTACCCTCTGCCATCGGATACCTCACAAAAACAAAATCCCGGCTCGAAGGGCAATCCTTCGAGTCGGGATTCACGAACTGAGAAGAGCCGGATTTCTTGCACCGGCGGAGCACTCACTTCTTTTTTTCGTCGTCTTCTTCGGCGGGTGGCGGCGCCTGCTCTTTTGCTTTGGCTTCTTCCGCGGCCTTGCGACGTGCTTCGGCTTTCTTGGCGCGCTTCTCAGCCAACCGCTGGAGGGCCTCAGTGCCTACGAGTTCCAGCACCGCCAGGTCCGCACCGTCGCCCCGCCGCCAGCCGGCGTGGACCAGCCGCGTGTATCCGCCCTCCCGCGAAGCATAACGCTTGGACAGCTCCTCAAAAAGAAATTTCACCGCGCCGGGATCAAGCAAGTAACTCGCCGCCTGTCGCCGGGCTGGCAGGTCGCCGCGTTTCCCCAGAGTGATCATCCATTCCGCCAGCGGGCGCGCGGCCTTGGCCTTAGCAACAGTTGTTTCGATGCGTTCCCGCAGAATCAATGAAGTCACCAAGTTCCGCAGCAGTGCTCGCCGGTGCTCCGTCTTCCGGCTCAGCTTCTTTCCGTAATTCCGATGTCGCATGATCGGTTACCTATCCCTGCGCTTGTTGCTGAGGCGGCTCCTGAACCGGCGCCACCGCGTTCCCTTTCTCATCGAACTTCATGCCCAGCCCCAAGCCCATCGCGGTGAGGATCTCTTTGATCTCATTCAGCGATTTCCGTCCAAAATTCTTCGTCTTCAGCATTTCCTGCTCGCTCTTTTGAACCAACTCACGGATGGTCGTGATGTTGGCGTTCTTCAGGCAGTTGTAAGAGCGAACGGAGAGTTCCAGTTCTTCCACCGAACGATCTAGGTTCTCGTTGTACACGGCCGCCGGCCGCTCTTGCGGAACCTCCTGTACGTCCGTCTCCTCCTCAAAGTTAATGAAGATGTTCATGTGGTCTTTGAGAAGCTTGGCTCCCAGCCCCACAGCGTCCTGCGGTGTTACCGCGCCGTTGGTCCACACGTCCAGGGTCAACTTATCGTAGTCCGTCATCTGGCCCAGGCGCGCAGCTTCCACGGTGTAATTGACTTTGCGCAGCGGTGAGTGAACCGAATCGACGGGGATGTACCCGATGGGCAAGTCCTCGTCAAAGTTCTTTTCCGCCGACACGTAGCCGCGACCGATTTTCACTCGCATTTCGATGCGCAGGCTACCTCCTTCACTGACGGTGGCGAGGAAGACATCTTTATCGAGAACCTCGATATCCGCGTCTTCCTGGATCATTCGCGAGGTCACTTCTCCCGGCTTGTCGGCGTTCAGGTAAAGCGTTTTCGGCCCCTCTACATTCATCTTCAGCGGAATCTGCTTCAAATTCAGGATGATGTCGGTGGCGTCTTCGACGACTCCGGGGATGGACGAGAATTCGTGCATGACGCCTTCAATCCGCACGGCGGTAATCGCCGCCCCCTCGATGGAGGAAAGCAGCACACGGCGCAAGGCGTTGCCGATCGTCGTCCCAAAACCACGCTCAAAGGGCTGGGCAGAGAATTGCCCGTACTTCTCCGTCAACGAATCCGTATTCGCGACCAGGCGTTTCGGTTTCTGGAAACCTTTCCATAGCATGGCGTTCAAACCTCCCTTGGAACCCGCCTTGACGGGCCCGCCTTTCCTGCATACCGACCCAGACTACTTCGAATACAGTTCGACGACCATCTGTTCTTGAATCGGGAAATTCACGTCCTCGCGCTTGGGTAGCGAAATGACTCTTGCTTTCAGACTTTCGCGGTTCAATTGCAGCCAGGGCGGAACATTCCGGCCCCCGGAAAGGTCCAGCGCGCGCTGCACCGCCGCCAGGTTCCGGCTCTTCTCGCGCAGCGCAATTTCCTGCCCAGGGACGACGGCAAACGAGGGGATATTGACCTTGCGCCCCGATACCTGAATGTGCCCATGACGGACCAACTGCCGCGCTGCAGCGCGTGAAGATGCCAATCCCAGCCGGTAGACGGTGTTGTCGAGCCGCGACTCGAGCATCAACAGCAGATTCTCGCCGGTGACACCCTTCATCCGCGCGGCCTTCTCGAAGTAGCTGCGGAATTGGTCCTCGAGAATTCCGTAAAGGCGGCGCAGTTTCTGCTTTTCTCGAAGTTGCAATCCGTACCCGACGAGCTTGGGCCGCCGGGATTTTCCATGTTGCCCGGGAGCGAAGTTGCGCTTCTCGATCTCGCACTTGTCTGTCAGGCAACGCTGCCCCTTCAGGAACAGCTTGATCCCTTCGCGCCGGCACAGCCGACAAACTGCTTCACGATATCGTGCCAAACCAACCTCCTGAGGAACGAAATTCGGAATGCGGATTTCGTCCTAAACTCTCCTGCGTTTGGGCGGGCGGCAGCCGTTATGCGGAATCGGCGTCACGTCCTTAATGTTGCGTACTTCCAGCCCCGCCGTGGCCAGGGCTCGGATGGCCGACTCGCGCCCAGCGCCTGGCCCTTTCACACGTACTTCCACACTGCGCATGCCGTGGTCGCGGGCCGCGTTCGCGACCCGCGAAGCTGCCTGCTGGGCGGCAAACGGCGTGCCCTTACGCGAGCCCTTAAACCCTAGCGACCCGGCGCTCGACCAGCACACCACGCGACCATCAGAATCCGTCACGCTGACGTGCGTGTTGTTGAATGTCGCCTGGACGTGCACGACCCCGGTTGGGACAATGCGCTTTTCCTTCTTCTTGAAGACCTTCTTCTTGCCTGCTTTTCCCGCCGCTTTCGCCATATATCCTCTCTCTGCTCTTGATGCTGTGACAATCCCGGCTACGTCTTCGCCAGGGAGCGCTTTTTGTTCGCAACTGTGCCCTTGCGGGGTCCCTTCCGGGTACGCGCGTTGGTGTGTGTGCGTTGGCCGCGCACGGGAAGGCTGCGCCGATGCCGCATGCCACGATAGGATCCGATTTCAATCAGCCGCCGCACATTCATCGCGGTCTCTTTGCGCAGGTCGCCTTCCACCGCTCCCTCTTCTTCGAGGATCTGACGGATCTTCGTGACTTCCTCTTCGGTCAGGTCCTTCACCTTCTTGTCGGGATTGATGCCCGACCGCATGAGAATAGAAAGTGCCCGGGCGCGACCGACCCCGTAAATGTAAGTCAGGCCTATTTCCGCGCGTTTCTTAGGTGGCAAATCCACACCTGCAATTCTTGCCATTTCAACCCTCCCATCTCACGAACCCCCGGCGCCGCATGGGCGCCGACGCAAAAGACCCTCATCCCTGCCGTTGCTTGTGCTTGGGGTTCTCGCATATCACACGCACGACCCCCCGCCGCCGAACAATCTTGCACTTGGAGCAAATCTTTCGGACTGACGAACGCACCTTCATGGGGTTTCCTCTCACTCCAGGGGGCAACAGTCCCCGACTGGGAACCAACCGCACCGTGCCGGGGCCGCTCCGAGTTGCGCTCTCAGAACTTCCCGGTTCTGATCCGGGACTTACTTGTACCGGAAGACGATCCTCCCCCGCGTCAGATCGTAAGGAGAAAGCTCCACCGCAACCTTGTCGCCCGGAAGAATACGGATGAAGTTCTTCCGCATCTTTCCGGAAATGTGGGCCAGGACCTGGTGTTTGTTATCTAATTCCACGCGAAACATCGCATTGGGCAACGCTTCCAGCACCGTAGCTGTAACTTCGATCGCGTCTTCCTTTGCCATATTTCTATGAGGCCTCGATCCTGGCGACGCGCCCCTCCCATAGACCGCATCGCAGACAGCACTACAAACGCGTTAGGACATCCGGTCCATTCCGGCTGACCGCCACCATATGTTCGAAGTGAGCGGACAACCCGCCGTCTACCGTGACCGCCGTCCAGTTATCGTCCAGAACCCGCACTGCGGCCCCACCGGCGTTCACCATGGGCTCGATGGCGAAGACCATGCCTTCTTTCAACAACGGTCCGTGGCCCGCCTGGCCGAAATTGGGAATCTGCGGTTCCTCGTGCAACGCTTTGCCGATGCCGTGCCCTACAAACTCCCTTACTACCGAGAATCCATTTTTCTCGGCATGCTCCTGTATGCTCGCCGAAATATCTCCCAGGCGGTTGCCCAGCCGCACCTTGCCAATCGCCACTTCCAGGGCCTCTTCGGTCACCCTGAGCAAGCGCTGGGCGGATTCGTCAGTGGCGCCCACGGGCACAGTCAGGGCAGAATCCCCGACGTAACCATCGAGCACCACGCCCATATCCAGGCTGAGAATGTCACCTTCCTGAAGCCTCCGGCGCTCGGAGGGGATGCCGTGGATGACCTCATCATTTATCGACGCGCACAGGCAGCAAGGATAGCCGCGGTAACCCTTGAAGGCCGGCCGGGCGCCCAATTCCTTCAGCCGCTTCACTACGAACTTCTCAAGATCGAGCGTCGTAACCCCTGGATGCACCTGCTCGCGAATCTCTCCCAGGAGCTGGCGAACCATTCTGCCGCTGCTCCGTAGCTTTTCGATTTCGAGCGGCGATTTACAGATAATCATGCCTGCGACAAAAACTCCAGTAGTCCCTTGGCGATTGTCTCCGGGTCCTCATTGCCGTCGACTTCATGCAATACGCCTTGCGCACGATAAAACTCGATGAGAGGGCTAGTCTGCTTGTGGTAGGCCTCCAGCCGTTGCCGAATAGTTTCCTCGTTATCGTCCGCCCGGTGCAGTAGCCTCCCGCCGTCCTTGTCACAGATCCCCTCCACTTTGGGGGGATTGAAGTAAACGTTGTAAATCTCTCCGCACAACGAACAGACGCGCCGCCCCGTCAAACGCTTTAGCAGCAGGTCTTCGTCCACCTCTATGTCCAGCACCTGCGGCCGCCCGCATCCCTTCGCCTGAAGCATCCCGTCCACAAACTGCGCCTGCGCGATGGTGCGCGGAAAACCGTCCAGGATGAAACCCTTCCGGCAATCGGTTTCGCCGATACGTTCTTCCACGATCCCGCAAACCACTTCGTCCGGAACCAGCTCACCAGCTTCCATCTTGGCCTTGGCCGCCAGACCGAGCGGCGTCTGCTTCTTTACGGCCTCGCGCAGGATATCCCCCGTAGAAACTTGCGGAATCGCAAAGTGCCTGGCAACCTCGCGGGCCTGCGTTCCCTTCCCCGCACCCGGAGCTCCCAGGAAAATCAAAGCGTGGGCTCGCATGCCATCCCTCTGAACGCCGGATCAAGCAGTTCGCCGTCCCCGGATTCTTCCCTTCTTCAAGAAGCCTTCGTAATGCCGCATGATGAGCTGCGCTTCAACTTGCTGCACGGTATCCATCGCCACACCCACTACGATCAGGAGCGAGGTGCCGCCAAAATAGAAATTGACGTTCAACCCATGCAGAAGCCAAGTGGGAAGATGGGCGTCGAACCAAGCCCCGCCCAGCCAGACGGGCAGGTGGTTCACCCGCAGCCCTGCCAGCATGATTTCAGGTATCAAGGCGATCAGGGCGAGGTAAAGGCCGCCCACCCATGTAATCTTTGTCAAAACATTGTCAAGGTAATCGGCCGTACGCTTGCCCGGCCGAATCCCCGGCATGAACCCGCCCTGCTTACGGACGTTATCGGCCACCTCGTCAGGGTTGTAGACAATCGAAAGGTAGAAGTGCGCGAAAAAGATAATCATGAGAACGTAGGCCAGCGTATAAGCGGGCTCCCCGTAAGCGAATACCTTGGAAAACCAGGCGAGGGCAATGCCGAGATATCGGGTAATGATCAAGCGGCTTTGTTCCAGATGAAACAGGCCGAGGGTTTGCGGAAAAGTCAGAATCGAAACGGCGAAAATAATGGGCATTACGCCGCCGCTGTTCACCTTCAGCGGCAGATGGGTTGAGACGCCTCCCATGATTCGCCGCCCCACTACACGTTTGGCATATTGGATGGGGATGCGCCGCTCTCCGCGTTCCACCGTGACAATGAAGGCCACAATCGCCACCATGAACACGAGCAAAAGCAGAAGAACGGGAAAGCTCCATGTGCGCGTGACGAAAACCTTCTCATAAAGGTCCGCCGCTGCGCGCGGCAAGCCCACCACGATGCCCGCGAAGATTAAAAGCGACATCCCGTTGCCGATGCCCCGAGAGGTGATCTGCTCACCCAACCACATGATGAACATGGACCCGGCGGTCAGGGTGAGCACGGTGTTGAAAACAAAACCCGGGCCGGGATGGGTAACAATCCCCCCCGTCTGCTTCTGAAGGGCAACGGCAATTCCGAATGCCTGGAACGCGCTCAGGCCTACCGTCATCCAGCGCGTGTATTCCGTAATCTTACGGCGGCCCAACTCACCTTCTTTCTTGAGTTTCTCAAGATGCGGTGAGACTACCGTGAGCAACTGGAGAATGATCGAGGCCGTAATGTACGGCATGATCCCCAGCGCGAAAACCGACATGCGCCGCAAGCTGCCGCCGGAAAACATCGACAGGAGCCCGAACAGCGAACCCCCCAACTGTTGGAACGCCTGCTCAAATATTTCGGTATTGATGCCGGGCGTGGGGATGAACGCACCCAGGCGGTACACGGCGAGCATCAGCAGTGTAAACAGGATGCGTTTTCGCAGATCCGGAATCTCGGTGATGCTTTTCAGAGACTCGAACATTACGAAAGCACCTCAGCCTTTCCGCCAGCTTTCTGGATCTTTTCGCGGGCGGACTGGGAGAAGATGTGTGCGGAAATCTGCAGCGGCGATTTCAGTTCACCGCCGCCCAGAACTTTCAGGCCGTCGCCCAAGTGCGTGACGAGGCCTCGCGCCACGAGAAGTTCCGGCGTGATGATTTCGGCGGGTTTGAATTCCCCCAGATCGCGCAGGTTGACCACTGCGTAATGCTTGCGAAAGATGTTCGTGAAGCCCCGCTTGGGCAACCGGCGGTGGAGGGGCATCTGGCCGCCCTCAAATCCCGGCCGCATCCGCATGCCTGTGCGGGACCGTTGCCCCTTGGAGCCACGCGTCGCCGTCTTGCCATGCCCTGATCCGATTCCCTGCCCGATGCGCTTGGAGCGCCGGTGGGCTCCTGCGGGAGGTCGGAGTGTTCCGATATGTGTCGCCATATGCCTTCTGCCTATTTCTTGCCCGCTTTGGGAGGCTTGCTTTCCTTTTTCGGAGCCGATTTCTTCCGAGCCGCTTTGGGTTTAGCTTTCGCCGCCTGGGTCGGCTTAACCTTCCCGGGTGCGCCTCCTGCTGGACCCTTATCCACTTTCTCTTTGGCGGCCTTGGCCGGCTTGGCGGGTTGCGGCTCTCCCTTTTCCGCACTTGCTTCTGCGGCTACCACCTCACTCGCCACTTCCGCCCCGAGTTCCGCAGCGGGCTCAGCCGGGGGAGTGGGCTTGACTTCCGGCGGGTACACAGTGTATTCGGGTAGCGAAGCCCAAGCCGGCGCGGGAGTTTCGGGAACGATCGCCAGCAGGTGTGGAACAGCGGCCACGATCCCCCGCATCTGGGGGGTATCTGGACGCACCACAGTCTGGTTCAATCGTCTCAACCCCACGCTGCGCACGATGGTCTTCTGATGGCGGGTGAAGCCAATACCACTGCGCACCCACTTAATGCGAATCGTCTTGCGCGTCTTGTCCGCCACGGTTCTTCAGCCTCGCTAGATTTCTTCCGGCGTCTTCCCCCGCATTTCGGCTACTTCCTGGAGGTCGCGCAACCGGAGCAGCGCATCCATCGTCGCTTTCACCACGTTATGGGGATTGGTGGTTCCCAGGGACTTTGTTAGAACGTTCTGGATTCCCGCCGCCTCCACCACGGCGCGGACCGCGCCCCCGGCGATCACGCCGGTTCCAGGCGGCGCGGGCTTCAGCAAAACCCTGCCTGCCCCGTAGTGCCCCAACACAGTGTGGGGAATCGAACCCTGCAGGACGTTGACCTTCACCAGCGATTTCTTGGCACACTCGATTCCTTTGCGAATCGCCATGGGCACTTCGCGCGCCTTGCCGGAGCCATAGCCGACGATTCCGGCGCCATCACCCACCACGACGAGCGCCGAGAAACTCAGGTTCTTGCCACCCTTGACCACCTTGGTGACCCGGTTAATAGAGATCACCTGGTCTTTGAGTTGCAATGTATTCGGGTCAATCCGATTGGCCAAGTCTTCCTCCCGCCATTTCCCCTAGAATTTCAGACCCGCCTCGCGAGCGGCGTCGGCCAGGGCCTTGACGCGCCCATGATAGGCATAGCCCCCGCGGTCGAACACCACCGAGGAAATGCCCGCGGCGATGGCCCGTTGGGCCAAAACTTTTCCCACGATTTTCGCTGCGGCGATGTTGCCGCCGCTCTTTAACGTCTTGCGAACTTCCTTGTCGCACGTGGACGCCGTCACCAGAGTGTAGCCGCGAGCGTCGTCGACCACCTGGGCGTAAATGTGATTGAGCGATCGGAAAACATTCATGCGCGGCGCCTGGGCGCGTCCGCTCACCCGCCCGCGGATTCGTAGGTGAACCCGCCGCCGTGCCGCGTCTTTGGAAACCATCTGTAACATCAGGAGCTCTCCGCGTTCCTCAACCTCAGACTACCCCGCCTTGACCGCACCACCCCCGCCCGCCGCCGCGGCGGCCTTACCCACCTTCTTCTTCAAGCGCTCGCCCGTGTAACGAATGCCCTTATTCTTGTACGGATCCGGAGGGCGCAAAGCGCGAATTTTCGCCGCCACTTGGCCCACCTGCTGCTTGTCCGCGCCGCTGACGATAAGATGGGTCTGTTTCTCTACGCTGAGCGCGATCCCCTCGGGCAGGGGAAAATCGATGGCATGTGAATACCCCAGAGTAAAAGTCACCGACTTACCCTTCGACTCGGCGCGATAGCCGATCCCCACGATATCCATGTGCCTCTCAAAACCCTGGGTCACGCCGCGCACCGCGTTTGCGAGTAAGCTTCGCGCCAGCCCGTGCAGGGCAGCCTGCTCATCGTTTTGGCGCTTCAACAGCAGATGGCCGTCCTGCTTCTCGAGCTGGATTCCCGGGGGAAGCGGAATCCGCAAGGTTCCCTTGGGCCCCTTCACCGCCAGCGACGTTCCCTCCGCCTGCACGGTGACTCCCGCGGGCAAATCAATCACCTTCCTGCCTATTCTCGACATAGGTTCATTTCCTGTCATTCCATCCGGAGTCGGGAGTGCGAACTCGTGGACTCTAGGAAACACTGCATATTACTTCACCACCCAGCCGCGCCTTGCGAGCGGCCTTGCCGGTCATGACTCCGCGTGGCGTGGTCAGGATGCTCACTCCCATTCCTCCCAGGATGCGCGGAACCTCGCGCGCGCCCACATAGACGCGCCGGCCGGGCTTGGAAACACGGTCCAGATTGGAGATGGCGTTCAACCCATCCGGTCCGTACCTCAGGAAGACCTTCAGGACTTTCTTCTTTTCTTCTTCGCCCACCTTGAAGTTGCCAATATAGCCTTCTTCTTTCAGGATGCGAGCGACCTCAATCTTGAGCTTCGAAGACGGCATATCCACGCGCGCATGACGCGCTTGAATCCCGTTACGGATTCGGGTAAGCATGTCGGCAATAGGATCAGTGACGGCTGACATAAGACTCCCGATTTGGCATTTACCAAACCTCTCGACCCGGCTCACCAGCTCGATTTAGTGACACCTGGGATTTCGCCGCGCAGTGCGAGCTGCCGGAAACAAAGGCGGCACATCTTGAACTTGCCTAGGTAACCACGCGGCCGGCCGCAAATCAAGCAGCGATTCCGGTGCCGAATCTTGAACTTCGGCTTCCTGCGCAACTTGGCCATCATGGAAGAACGCGCCACGTTTTACCCCCCTGCCTTTTCACTGGCCTGCCCGGCCGCCTGGCGGCGCACCGCCTCGGACCGGAAGGGCATCCCCAGGTGCCGCAGCAAGGCCATCGCCTCCGCGTCGGTCCTGGCGTCAGTTACGATTGTGATGTTCATGCCCTTGACTTTGTCGACCTTGGCGTAATCAATCTCCGGAAACACGAGTTGGTCACGCAGTCCCAGGGTGTAGTTGCCCCGGCCATCGAAGGCCCGCGTGGAGACACCGCGAAAGTCGCGCACGCGGGGCATGGCCACGTTGGTGAGGCGATCGAAGAATTCATACATACGATCACCACGCAAGGTCACCATGGCCCCGATCGGCATGTTCTTGCGCAGCTTGAAATTGGCGATCGACTTCCGGGCGCGCGTGATCACGGGCTTCTGGCCGGTGATCTGCCCCAGTTCCTGGGCGGCGGAATCGAGGAGCTTGGCGTTCTGAATGGCTTCACCCAAGCCCATGTTCACGATGATTTTCCGCAAGCGCGGCACCGCGTTGGTGTTCGCGTACGCGAATTCCTTCACCAGGGCCGGCACGACCTCCTGCTGGTATCGCTCTTTAATTCTCGGAGCCATGTTCGCTTTCGTTCCTCCCGGCCTTTACTTATCCAGAGACTTTTCGCACTTGGCGCAGATGCGCACCTTCTTACCTTCAGCCATTTCACGGTGCTGGATGCGGGTTGGCCCGCAATCGCTGCAGACCAGCGCCACATTGGATACGTGGATGGGGCCTTCCTTCTCCAGAACGCCGCCCCGAATTTGCTTGGCGGGATTCGGCCGCACGTGGCGCTTGACCATGTTCACGTGCTCCACAAAGAGCCTCTGCTTGGCGGGTTCGACTTCCAGCACCCTTCCCCGGGTCGGCTGGCCGGTAATGCCCCGGCTGCGCCCGGCGATCACTTCTACGATGTCATTCTTGCGGATATCCATGGCCATCCCTTTGCAAAACCTTACAGAACCTCCGGCGCCAAAGAAACAATCTTCAGGAATTTCTTTTCGCGCAACTCCCGGGCCACCGGCCCGAAGACACGCGTTCCCACCGGCTCGCCCGCGTCATTGATCAAGACCGCTGCGTTCTCGTCGAACCGGATATAGCTGCCGTCGCGCCGGCGCTGCTCTTTGCGCATGCGCACGATGACGCACTTGACAACTTTGCCCTTGGGAATAGCGCTATCGGGCGCCGCCTCTTTCACCGCCGCCGTCACCACGTCACCCAGTCCCGCCTGCAGCCCTACATCGCCGCCCAGCGGGAGGATGCAGGACAGCTTGCGCGCTCCAGAATTATCCGCCACCTGGAGAATGGTGCGCATCCCGATCATACGACCACCTCCGGCACGGGAGCGACTTGTGCCGCCCGGGTTACGATCTCCGCCACCCGCCAGCGCTTGCGGCTGCTCAAGGGGCGAGTCTCCTCAATTCGCACCGTATCGCCCACTCGACATTCGTTCTTCTCGTCGTGGGCGAGGAACTTCTTCGACCGCCGCACGACACGTTTGTAGAGCCGGTGGGTCACCTGCCGCTCCACCGTGACCACCACGGTCTTCTGCATCTTCGTGCTGGTCACCACTCCGGTTTTTTCCTGCCGCCTCGTTGACATCACACCCTGTTCCTGTCCGCTTGCTGTCTCCGTCACCGTGCACCTACTTGGTTTGCGCGGCGCCCTGCTGGCGCTCCCGCAGCAGCGTTTTCACCTTGGCGATTCCCTTGCGCAGCTCCCGGATGGCGTTCAAGTGCTCGGACTGGCCACCCGCCATCTGAAACTTCAGCCGAAAGAGTTGGTCTGAAAACTCGCGCTCCCGAGTCTTCAGTTCAGCGTCAGTCCACTCCCGCATCTTCTCTGCGGGCCACTTCCAGCGCTTGTCTTTCTCCAGCTTCATGAGCTCCACTCCACCAACCGCTAAAGTGCCGTGGCGCGCGACACGAATTGCGTCGGCAAGGGCAGTTTGTGACTGGCCAAACGCAGGGCCTCGCGCGCGTCGGCTTCCGAGACGCCTTCCATTTCAAACAGCACCCGACCGGGCCTGACCACGGCCACCCAGAACTCCGGCGCACCCTTGCCTTTTCCCATGCGGGTTTCGGCGGGTTTCTTGGTCACCGGCTTGTCCGGGAAGACTCGAATCCAAAGCTTCCCGCCGCGCTTGATGAACCGCATGATCGCCACACGGCTGGCTTCGATCTGGCGATCGGAAATCCAACCGGCCTCGATGACCTTCAATCCGTAGTCGCCAAAAGACAGGTCGGAACCCCGCCAGGCCTTGCCGCGCATCCGGCCGCGCTGTTGTTTCCGGTACTTCACTTTGCTCGGCATTAACATAAATAGTTCTCAGTTCTCAGTAATCAGTTCTCAGTTGACTCATCAGGCCAGCCTTCTCTCGTATCGCATAGCCAGCTGAGAACGACCAGCTTTCGGCTCTGCTTACGCCACCGGCGCCACCGCAACCGGTTTCTCGACCTTTTCCACCCGGCGCCTCTGCTCCAGGATTTCGCCGTTGTAAATCCAGCACTTCACACCGATCACGCCGTAGGTCGTATGGGCTTCAGCATATCCGTAGTCGATGTCGGCGCGCAGTGTATGCAGCGGCAGGCGGCCCTGCAAGTACCACTCGGAGCGGGCAATTTCCGCGCCGTTCAGCCGTCCGCCACAGCGAATCTTGATCCCTTTGCAGCCAAACCGCAGCGCGGAATCCACTGACTTGCGCATAGCGCGGCGGAAAGCGACGCGCTTTTCCAGTTGCAGGCAAATCGCCTCCGCCACGAGCTGCGCGTTCAATTCCGGCCGGTGCACTTCCTGGATATTGATGGGCAGCACCTCGCGTCCCGTGCGCTTCTGGATTTCCTGCCGCAAACGGTCGATCTCCGCGCCTTTGCGACCAATGATGATGCCCGGCCGGGCCGTGTAGATCGTCACTTTCAGCTTGTTACCGGGGCGCTCGACCTCGATAGAGGCTACGCCCGCCGCGCGCAACTGGTCCTTCAGCCGCTTCTTGAGTTTCAAGTCTTCGTGGAGAAGGTCGGCATAGTCCTTCTTGGCAAACCACCGTGACTTCCACGTCTTGTTGTATCCCAGGCGGAACCCGTAAGGATGAACCTTCTGACCCACCCTAGCCTCCCTTGAAGCTTTCAGCGATCAGCTTTCAGCCTTCAGCTAATTGCTATAGCTGATTGCTGACCGCCGATTGCTGACAGCTCCCTTCTATTCCTCCGGCGCCTCAACCACAACTGTGATGGCGCTGGTGCGGCGCTGGTAACGATAAGCACGGCCCATCGGCGCCGGCCGGATGCGCTTCTGGCGCGGGCCATCGTTCACGTAGATCTTGGAAACCACCAGTTCGTCCACATCCAGATGTTCAGCCTTCTGCTCCGCATTCGAGATGGCCGAACGCAGGACCTTCTCGACCTCGCGAGTGACAGCTTTCTTGGTGAAAGTCAGGACGCTGAGCGCCTCACTGACGTTCTTGCCGCGGATCAGGTCCACAACCAAGCGGGCCTTCTGCGGGGAAACTCGGACGTATTTGTAAGTGGCGCTTGCTTCCATCGATTCACCTGAACTTCGGGGTCGAAGACCCGAAAATTAGCTGGTGCCTCCTGCACCCGCCGGAGGAACTGCGGCCGCCTTGGGCGCACCTGTGACGGGCGGGGGCGCCGCCGCGGCCGCGGCTCTTTCGGCTGCGATTTTCACCCCGTGGCCCTTGAAGGTGCGCGTCGGTGAAAACTCACCCAGCTTTTGCCCCACCATATTCTCCGTGATGTACACGGGAATGAACTTCTTGCCATTGTGCACGGCTACGGTGTGTCCGATCATCTCGGGCACAATCGTGGAGCGCCGCGACCAAGTCTTTATCACTTTTTTCTCGAACCGCCGATTGAGGAGCTCGACCTTCTTCATCAAGTGATCGTCCACAAACGGACCCTTTTTCAGCGACCTTCCCAAGGTGTCCTCCCTCTATTTCTTTTCCCGCCGCTTGACAATGAATCGGTCCGTGGCCTTGTTGTTCCGCGTCTTGTAACCGCGCGTGGGCTGGCCCCAAGGGGTCACGGGATGGCGGCCCCCGGAGGTCTTGCCTTCGCCGCCTCCCAGCGGATGGTCCACCGGGTTCATGGCTACACCGCGCACGGTGGGTCGAATGCCCATCCAGCGCTTGCGGCCCGCCTTGCCGATGGAAAGGTTCTCATGGTCCAGGTTCCCGAGTTGGCCGATTGTAGCCACACACTCCATGTACACCTTCCGAACTTCGCCCGACGGCAGTCGCACCTGGGCATACTCCCCCTCTTTGGCCAGCAACTGCGCTGCGCCGCCGGCGCTACGAACCAACTGGCCACCTTTCCCGGGGCGCAACTCAATGTTGTGAATCATCGTGCCCACGGGAATGTTCTTGAGGGGAAGCGAATTGCCCGTGACGATATCCGCTTCCGGACCGGACACCACACGGTCCCCCACCTTCAGACCCAGAGGATAAAGGATGTAGCGCTTCTCGCCATCGGCATAACTCAGCAGCGCGATGAAGGCGGAGCGGTTGGGGTCGTACTCAACGCTCAGCACCCGCGCCGGAACTCCCACCTTGTCGCGCTTGAAATCGATCAGCCGGTAGTGGCGCTTGTGGCCGCCGCCCCGTCGCCAAATGGTTATTTCGCCGTGGTTGTTCCGCCCTGAAATGCGGGTCTTCGGTTCCAGAAGCGGCTTGTGGGGTTCGGAGGAAGTGATTTCCTCAAAGGTCAAGCTGGTCTGGAACCGCCGGGTTTCGGTGTAGGGTCGGTATGTTTTGATTCCCATAGCCTTCATCTTCCGCGGCACGAGCCGCTCAACAGATCAGTCGCCCCTAGGCACTCTCGACGTACTCCGGAACTTTCTCTCCGGCCCGGAGTTTTACATAGGCCTTCTTCCAGTCCGGCCGGTGACCCACCATGCGCCCTCGGCGTCGCATCTTGCCGACGTAATTCGAGGTGTGGACCGCCTCAACTTTGACTTTAAAGACGGTCTGCACGGCTTCTTTGATCTCGGTCTTGGTGGCGTGCGGATCAACCTTGAAGCACAAGGTTCGATTGCGCTCCTTCACGTCCACGCTCTTCTCGGTAACGATCGGCTTCTGCAAGATCTGATAAGGGCTCCGGTTCATCCGAGCGCCTCCTGGAGCCGCACCAGCGCCCCCTCGGAAATCACTAACTGGTCGTGGCTCAGCACGTGGTACGGATGCAGTTCGTGGTGCCGCACCAAATCGCAACCGGTGAGGTTTCGGGAAGAGAGTTCCAGGTTACGGTTGGCGGCGTCGTTCACCACCAACACCGTCTTTTCGACACCCAGCTTGTGGAGCGTCCCGGAAAACGCGCCCGTTTTGACTGCGGCGAGGTTGAACTGGTCCACCACGGTCAGCTTGTGATCCTGGAATTTCGCCGCCAGCGCTGACCGCATCGCCCCCCGCAGGATCCTTTTGGGAAGCTCGTAGGAATAATCGCGGGGCTGGGGGCCGTGCGCGATGGAACCGTGCCGCCACAGGGAGCTGCGAATCGAGCCCGCCCGGGCCCGCCCCGTTCCCTTCTGCCGCCAGGGCTTCTTGCCGCCGCCGCTCACTTCGCCGCGGGTCTTCGTTTTATGGGTGCCGCGGCGCTGGCTGGCCAGATACTGCTTGACCGCTTCCCAAAGCAGACCCTGATTGGGCTTGGCGCCGAAGACTGCATCGGGCAGCTCGAGCTCTTTCACTGTCTGCCCTTCGAGATTCTTGACTTCAACGGTTGCCATATCCGTCAGGAGTAGTCGGTTGTCAGTGATCCGTGGCCCGTAAAACTGCTGCCGACGTCTAACCGCCAACTATCGACTCTACTTTTCCTTTCTGCCGGCGGCCTTCTGCCTGCCGCCTCTTCCGACTAAGTCGGAACTCGCATCATGCGCTCGCCGCCCACCGCAAACTGCCTACCTCTTACTGCTTTCTGCCTACCGTTACTTATGGGGCGCCTTGGCCTTGTGCACGATCACATAGCTGCCTTGAGGACCCGGGACAGCGCCTTGAATCAGCAGCGTATTGTCGTCTGGCGATACTTGCACCACGCGCAGGTTCCGCGCGGTGGCTTGCGTGTGACCCATATGGCCGGCGGCGCGCATCCCCTTCACGACGCGCGATGGCCACGCCGAGGCGCCAATCGACCCGGGAGCGCGATGGAACATGGAGCCGTGCGCCCCGCCGCCCCCCCCGAAGTGATGGCGCTTGTGGACACCTGCGAACCCGCGCCCTTTGGAAACCCCGATCACATCCACCAGATCGTTGACCGCGAAGACGCCCGCCAAGACCTTGTCGCCGACTTTTACTTCCCCGGCGTTCGGCGGCAGGCGCACTTCGCGCAGGAAACGGACTGGGTTTGCGCCGGCTTTCTTGAAGTGCCCCTCCCGGGGCTTGGTCACCCGCTTGGGGGGAGGCAGCTCCACCAGGCCGAGTTGCGCCGCCTCATAGCCGTCCTTCTGCGCCGTCTTGCGCTGCACCACCACGCAAGGCCCCGCTTTCAGTACCGTCACCGGGATCACGTCGCCGTTCTCCGTGAAGACCTGCGTCATGCCGAGTTTCTTGCCGAGTATGGCTTTTACCATGTTCATCACTTGTCAGTGGCCCGTGGTCGGTGGTCCGTGGTCTGCTGCAGCGGGAATCCGGCAACTGACAACGGACACCTTTACTTCGTGTGTTCCTTTCCAAAGGCCTTGATCTCGATGTCCACTCCGGAAGGCAAGTCGAGCTTAGTCAGGGCTTCAATCGTCCCCGAGGTCGGCTCCAGGATATCCACCAGCCGCTTGTGCGTGCGGATCTCAAACTCCTCACGCGATTTCTTATCCGTATGCGGCGAGCGCAGCACGCAGTACTTGTTCTTGAGGGTCGGCAAAGGGATGGGTCCCGCCACCTGGGCGCCGGTGCGCTTTGCGGTGGAGACTATTTCCGCCGCCGACTGATCCAGGATCCTGTGATCGTATGCCTTTAACCGAATTCGAATTTTCTGATGTAGCATCAGCCTCTGCCTTACGCCAAGATTTCCGTGACCGTACCGGCGCCGACGGTGTGGCCGCCCTCGCGGATCGCGAAGCGCAGCCCTTTCTCCATGGCGATGGGCGTGATCAATTCGATCTCCAGATTCACGTTGTCCCCCGGCATCACCATCTCCGTCCCCGCCGGCAAATCCGCCACCCCCGTCACGTCCGTGGTGCGGAAGTAGAACTGCGGCCGGTAGCCCTTGAAGAACGGCGTGTGCCGCCCGCCTTCTTCCTTCGTCAAGATGTACACCGAGGCCTTGAACTTCGTGTGCGGCGTGATCGACCCCGGCTTCGCCAGCACCATGCCCCGCTCCACCTCGTCCTTCTCCGTCCCCCGCAGCAGCACCCCGATGTTGTCTCCCGCCTGCCCTTCATCCAAAAGCTTCTTGAACATCTCCACGCCCGTCACCACCCGCTTGAACGGCTCCGGCCGCAGCCCCACAATCTCGATCTCTTCCTGCACCTTCACCTTGCCCCGCTCCACCCGTCCCGTCACCACCGTCCCCCGCCCTGAGATCGAGAAGATATCTTCCACCGGCATCAGAAACGGCTTGTCGATTTCCCGCTGCGGCATCGGAATGTAGCTGTCCACCGCGTCCATCAATTCGTGAATCGACTTCTCCCCCTTCGCCTCCCCTTCCAGGGCCTTCAGCGCCGAGCCCCGCACCACCGGAATCTTGTCCCCCGGAAACTGGTACTTCGACAGCAATTCCCGCACTTCCATTTCCACCAGATCCAACAGCTCCGGGTCCTCCACCGCATCGCACTTGTTCATGTACACCACGATGTACGGCACGTTCACCTGCCGCGCCAACAGCACGTGCTCCCGCGTCTGCGGCATCGGCCCGTCCGTCGCCGCCACCACCAGAATCGCCCCGTCCATCTGCGCCGCCCCCGTGATCATGTTCTTGATGTAGTCCGCATGCCCCGGGCAGTCCACGTGCGCATAGTGCCGGTTCTTCGTCTCGTATTCCACGTGTGCGATGGCAATCGTGATCCCCCGCGCCTTCTCCTCCGGCGCGTTGTCAATCGAATCAAACGCCCGGTACTTGACCTTGGGGTTCTCCTTCGCCAGCACCTTCGTGATCGCCGCCGTCAACGTCGTCTTGCCGTGATCAATGTGCCCAATCGTCCCCACGTTCATGTGCGGCTTCGAACGATCAAATTTTTCCTTGGCCATTTGTTATCGCCTCAGCTTGAGATCTTGTACTTCAAATTTTAGCAACTCAAAATCAAAGGGGCGGCCCTATCTGGCCACGGGTCGTCCCTGAATTCGGGCTATGATTTCGTCCTGAATATCTCCCGGCGTCTGCTCGTAACGCAGGAAGTGCATAGTGAAGGAGGCGCGTCCCTGGGTGCGCGACCGCAAATCGGTTGCGTAACCAAACATCTGCGCCAACGGCGCCTTGGCCCGAATGACCTGAGTTGATCCGCGCTTCTCCATGCCCTCCACATGTCCGCGACGCGAGCTGATGTCGCCCAGAACGTCGCCCATGAATTCCTCGGGAACCACCACCTCAACCTTCATGATGGGCTCGAGCAGGACCGGCTTGGCTTTCCGCACGGCTTCTTTAAAGCCCATCGAGCCCGCAATCTTGAAGGCGATTTCCGAAGAATCAACTTCGTGATAGGACCCGTCATCGAGAGTAACGCGCACGCCGGTCATTTCATAGCCAGCCAGGACGCCGGTCTCCATGGCCTCACGAATCCCCTGGTAGGTGGGGCCAATGTATTCCTTGGGGACGACACCGCTTACGATCTCATCGACAAAGAGCAGGTTCAGCTCGGGGTCGAACTTGGTCGTTGATCTCTTCTTGGTCAGTTCGGCGATCTCTTCCAGGTTGGGGCGTGGCAGGGGTTCGACGCGCAAATGAACATCCCCGTATTGGCCGCGTCCGCCGGTCTGCTTGATGTGCTTCCCTTCCGCTTCCGCCCTGCCCAAGATCGTCTCGCGATAGGCCACCTGCGGCCGGCCTACATTGGCAGCCACGCCGAACTCGCGCACCATGCGGTCCACCAGGATTTCCAGGTGCAGTTCGCCCATGCCGGAAATCAGCGTCTGGCCGGTATCCGGGTCAGTATGAACCTTGAACGTGGGGTCTTCCTGGGTGAGCTTGCCGAGCGCGTTCCCCAGTTTTTCCTGGTCGGCCTTGGTCTTGGGCTCGATGGCCACCTGGATAACCGGCGCCGGGAAATCCATGGCCTCGAGAACGATGGGAGCATCCTCAGCGCAGATCGTATCGCCCGTCGAGACGTTCTTCAGACCCACCGCCGCGGCGATGTCGCCCGCGTAAACCCCGGAAATCTCTTCCCGCTTGTTGGCGTGCATTTGCAGCAGGCGGGAAACACGTTCGCGCCGCCCGCGACGCGGATTGTAAACCGTGTCACCTTGCTGGATGCTTCCCGAATAAACTCGCAGGAAAGCGAGTTGCCCCACGAAGGGGTCCGTCATGATCTTGAAGATCAGCGCCGCAAAAGGTTCGTCGTCGTCAGCCTTGCGGATCAGCATCTTTTCTTCATTCTCGGGATCATAACCTTCCACGGGCGGGACATCCAGAGGGGAAGGCAGGTAATTCACTACCGCGTCGAGCAAAGGTTGTACGCCCTTGTTCTTGAAGGCCGCGCCGCAGACCACCGGGAACACCCGCATGGCAATCGTGGCGCGACGCAGCGCAGCGCGCAGCTCGTCCACCGAGATCGTTTCGCCATGCACATACTTCTCCATGACGGCGTCGTCCGCTTCTCCCAGCGACTCAATCAATTGCTCTCGGAAGTGACGGGCCTTGTCGGCGTAAGCAGCAGGGATCTCCACCTCATCATACGCCGCACCCAGGGTCTCGCTCTCCCAAAGGATGGCACGCTGGCTCAACAGGTCGATGACCCCTTCGAAACCGTCCTCCGCTCCTAGTGGCAACTGGATGGCGATGGGATTCGCGTGCAGCTTGGAACGCAATTGGCTTACGCAGGCCTCGAAATCCGCCCCCGTCCGATCCATCTTGTTGACGAAGACGAGGCGCGGCACGCGGTACTTGTCAGCCTGGCGCCAGACGGTTTCCGTCTGGGGCTCCACACCTTCGACCGCCCCTAAAATGGCAATCGCTCCGTCCAGTACCCGGAGCGAACGTTCAACTTCCGCCGTAAAGTCCACGTGTCCCGGCGTATCGATGATGTTAATTTGAGTGTCGTTCCAGAAACAAGTGGTGGCCGCCGAGGTGATGGTGATGCCGCGCTCCTGCTCCTGTTCCATCCAGTCCATGACGGCGGTGCCCTCGTGCACCTCACCCATTTTGTGCGTTCTCCCCGTATAGTAGAGAATCCGCTCCGTCGTGGTGGTCTTCCCGGCATCGATATGGGCCATAATACCGATGTTCCGGTACCTCTCGAGTTGTACTTCGCGTGGCATATAGAGCTAAATGCAAACAAACCAGGCCCGGGCCTCAATCCCCAGGACCGGGATCCGGTATCCCGCTACCCCAATCAGTTGGCCACAATGCCGCCGAAGGCGGCTGCAAAACGGATCGTGGGCCGGGGAGGCACCACCTCCCGCTTTGCTCTAGGTCATCCCGGTGAAACAGGATTACCAGCGGTAATGGGCAAAAGCCTTATTGGCTTCGGCCATGCGGTGAGTGTCGTCCCGCTTCTTGATGGCGCCGCCGCGATTGTTCGCTGCATCCAGCAGCTCCGCGGCCAACTGCTCCACCATGGACTTATCACCCCGCTCACGCGCATAACCGATGATCCAGCGGAGACTCAAGGAGGTCTGGCGATTCCGATTCACTTCCACCGGCACCTGGTAATTCGCGCCCCCAACTCGCCGGGTCTTCACTTCCAGGGCCGGCTTCACGTTGTCAACCGCCTTCTTGAAGACCTTCAGCGGGTCATCGTTGGCCCGCTGCTTGATCAGCTCAAAGGCGTCATAAACGATATTCTGTGCGACGCTCCTCTTGCCCTGCAGCATGACGCAATTGATGAGCTTCTGCACCAGAGAATTAACGTACACCGGATCGGGACCGATTTCTCGACGCTCTACCGTACCTTTTCGTGGCATACCCTAACCAGAACTATTTAAGTGGAAGAGTCTCCGCTCTTCTTCCTTGCCTGTGGCGCTAAGCAGTCTTGGGCCGCTTGGCTCCGTACTTGGACCGCCCCTGCCGGCGGTCTGTTACACCGGCGGAATCCAGTGTGCCCCGGATGACGTGATAACGAACGCCGGGGAGATCTTTGACGCGCCCGCCTCGGATCAGCACAATCGAGTGCTCCTGCAGATTGTGGCCGACGCCCGGAATATAGGTGGTCACTTCCATACTGTTGGTCAGCCGCACCCGGGCTACTTTGCGCAAAGCCGAGTTCGGTTTCTTGGGTGTCTGCGTGTAAACACGAATACATACCCCGCGCTTCTGGGGGCAACTCTCCAGAGCCGGGCTCGACGTCTTAAAGCGCGGCTGCCGCCGGCCGAGACGAACCATCTGACTAAACGTGGGCATCCGAAAGGCCTCTCACGCTCCCATATCCAGTGTCGCATTTCACGAGCATCTGTACGGGGTGCAACTTGGCTCTTGCCAAACCTTACAAATGTATCAGACCGGACGAAAAACTGTCAAGCGATTGCGTGAGGAAAATATCAACAACCTCACCGCATCTCCATGATTTCCCGTTCCTTGCTTTTTGCCTGGCTCTCCAGCTTCTCCATGAAGTCATCGGTCAGCTTCTGAATCTCCTCCAAGCCGCGCCGCTCATCGTCTTCGGAGATCTTCTTATCCTTCAGAAGTTTCTTTAAGGCTTCGTTCGCGTCGCGCCGCACATTGCGGACGGCGGTGCGATGGTTCTCCATGACCTTATGCAGGTGCTTGACCAGTTCCTTTCGCCTTTCTTCCGTGAGGGGCGGAATGGGCACCTTCAAAATCTTGCCGTCGTTGACCGGGTTCAACCCCAGGTCAGACGAGCGAATGACCTTTTCGAGCACCGACAACAGGCTCGGGTCCCAGGGCTGGACCGTAAGCATGGAAGGCTCGGGAACTCCCAGTGTGGCCACCTGGTTCAGGGGAGTGAGTGTCCCGTAATACTCCACCTTCAAGTGGTCAAGCAAGGCCGTGGACGCCCGCCCGGTTCTGACCCCCGTAAGTTCCACCCGCAGATCCTCCGCGGCTTTGGCCATGCGCGTCTTCGTCTGCGCCACCGTTTCTCTGATCATCGTACCGCCTTTCCTGCCCCGGCCTCAGCTCGCCACCAACGAGCCCACTTTTTCGCCCAATACCACACGTTGGAGGTTGCCCGGGACATTCAAGTTAAACACAATGATGGGGAGGTTATTGTCCATACACATGGAAATCGCGGTCGTGTCCATCACAGTCAAACCGCGCGCCAGCACCTCCAGATATTTGATCTCGGTAAACTTCTTGGCCTCCGGGATTTTCTGAGGGTCGGCATCGTAAACGCCATCCACCTTGGTGGCTTTCAGGATGACCTCGGCCTTAACTTCCATGGCCCGCAGGGCAGCGGCCGTATCGGTGGAGAAATAGGGATTTCCCGTCCCCGCGGCAAAAACCACAATCCGCTTCTTTTCCAGGTGGCGGATGGCGCGGCGGCGGATATACGGCTCAGCAATCTCGCGCATCTCGATGGCGGTAACCACGCGCGTATGCGCCCCCAACTTCTCCAGGGCGTCTTGCAGCGCCAGTGCGTTGATCACCGTCGCCAGCATGCCCATTTGATCAGCGACGACGCGGTCCATCCCCAGCGCCGATGCCACCACGCCACGAATGAAGTTGCCACCGCCCACCACAATGGCGATCTCCAGGCCCATGGCCTGAACCTCATGAACTTCCTGGGCAATGCGGTTCACCACTTCTGGATCGATACCGAATCCCCGGGAACCCATCAAGGCTTCGCCACTTAACTTAAGCAGGATACGATGATATACCGGCTGGCTCATGTCTAAGCTAGTCGCGATCTGACTGTGGCCTTTCCACGCGGCACGTTCCAGGCGGGCCATGCGGATCTCGGTCCGCCCGCCGCTTCCCGCCAGGGGCGCCGGGCCCCAGGCTTACTCGTCGGCCTTCGCCGCGGCGGGCTCAGCCGTGGGCTTTCCCGCCGCCTCGCCGACCTTGAATCTTGCGAACCGGCTGACGGTGATGTTCTCACCAAACTTCGTAATGTTGGAAGCAATCAGCTCGCCGACCGTCAGACTGCTGCCGCTGTCCTTGATGAAGTGCTGCTCGTAAAGGCAGTTGTCTTCATAGAATTTATCGAGCCTGCCTTCCACGATGCGCTCCAGCACCGCCGGCGGCTTTCCGGAGGCGGCGGCCTGCGCCCGCAACACTTCCTTTTCGCGTTCCAGGGCCTCCGCCGTCACGTCTTCTTTACGAATGAAGCGCGGGTCCGTGGCGCAGATCTGCATGGCGATGTCATGCGCCAGTTGCTGGAACATCTCGTGGCGCGCGACAAAGTCCGATTCGCAGTTGACCTCGACCAGCACGCCGATCTTGCCACCGGCGTGGATATAGGAAGCCACCACGCCCTCCGCCGTTGTCCTTCCGGCCTTCTTAGCGGCGGTCGCCATGCCGCGTTTGCGCAGCACGGTAAACGCCTCTTCCATATCACCCTGGGCCTCGTCGAGGGCCCGCTTGCACTCCATCATGGGAGCGCCACTTATCTCACGCAGTTTCTTGACTTGCTCCGGGGTCACACTCATTCTCGGTTCCGTCCTTCTGATACGAAAAAGGTGGGCGCTGCTTTCTGCCACGCCCACCTCAGGGGTTGCAATCTGAATTCGCGAGTCCTAGGCAGTAGGCGGCAGGGGCTCTTCGCCCTCTTCAGGCTTGCGCCCGCGGGGCCTGAGTTCACCGGGCTTGCGCTTCAGCTTGGGGACGCGCACCCGCCCGTCCAGAACTTCTTCCGCCGCCAGCACGGCAGGAGACAGGTTATCTGCGCCCGCCATGGCAAGCTCCTCCTCTGTGGGCGCATACTCCGGCGGGGGTATCTCGCCCGCCGCGATGGCTGCGGCCAGCCGCTGCTTCTCGAGTTCCTCCGCCGCCTTCTCCGCCGCCACCTTCTCATCCTCCAGCCGTTGCTGCTCGGCTGCCTGGCGACCTTCCAGGATGGCATCGGCGATGCGCGAGGTGAAGAGGCGAATAGCCCGCAGAGCGTCGTCGTTTCCGGGAATCACATAATCTACCAGGTCCGGGTCGCAGTTGGTGTCCACGACGCCGACCACGGTGATCCCCAGCTTGCGCGCTTCCTCGACCGCGATCTGCTCGTTGTGGGAGTCCACTACAAACAGCAGGTCCGGCAAGCCGGGCATGTCCTTGATGCCCGCCAGGTTCAACACCAGGTGCTTGCGCTCGCGCTCCAGGCGCTGTACCTCTTTCTTGGTAAGGAGATCGTAGCGGCCGTCGCGGCTCATCTCTTCCAACTCTTTTAAGCGCGCGATCGATTTCTGAATCGTGGCGTTATTGGTCAGCAGACCGCCCAGCCAGCGATGATTCACATAGTACATTCCGCAGCGCGTGGCTTCTTCGGCGATGGCTTCCTGGGCCTGGCGCTTGGTGCCCACAAAAAGGACCGTCTTCCCTTCCCGGGAAACATCCGACACAAACCGGGCCGCGTCTTTGAAGAGTTTCAGGGTTTTTTGCAGGTCGATAATGTAGATCCCATTGCGCTCCCCGTAGATGTATTCCTTCATCTTGGGGTTCCAGCGGCGGGTCTGGTGGCCAAAGTGAACACCGGCCTCCAGGAATTCTTTCATCGTTATGTTTGCCAAACCTTCACCTCGCTTTGCTAAGAGCAGGTGTCAGGTATCAGGTGTTACGTGTCGGGGTTGAGCTTTTCCTGACACCTGGCGCCTGGCACCTGATGCCTTCTTTTCCCTACCGTTTCGAGAACTGGAAGCGCTTGCGCGCGCCCTTCTGGCCGTACTTCTTCCGTTCCTTGGCGCGTGGATCACGCGTCAGGAAGCCACCCTGGCGCAAACGCGAGCGGAGTTCGGGGTTGAAAATCACCAGGGCACGCGCAATCCCCAGGCGTGTGGCTCCGGCCTGACCGTGGATGCCGCCGCCCCTGGCGTTTACCAGGATGTCGAATTTCCCCACCAGCTCCGTGGCCACCAAGGGCTGTTGGACCTCGGCGCGCAGCGCCTCGGAGGGAAAATACGCGTTCTCGGCTTGCCGGTTGATAACCACCTTGCCTTCACCCGGCCGCAAAATTACTCGCGCCACCGCTCTCTTGCGGCGACCCGTTGCCCGATATTGAACAAGCTCAGCCACAGTCACTCCACTCTGCTTGGGATTCTGAGGGTTCGAAACTAACGCGCCAGGGAAAGCGCCTGGGGGGACTGGCCCGTATGCGGGTGAGTCGATCCCACGTACACTTTCAGCCGCCGAACCAAGCGATCGCGCCACCGGTTCTTGGGAAGCATCCCGTAAATCGCCTCGCGCAGCAGCCTTTCCGGATGCGTTTCAAAAAGCTTGCGCGCGGTGATCTCCCTTAGCCCTCCCGGATAGCCGGTGGTATGGCGGTAAACCTTGTCGTCGAGCTTCTTCCCTGTCAGCCGAATCTTCTCAGCATTGATGATGATCAGACCACTGCGGCTATCGACGTGCGGCGTATAATCGGGCGAATCCTTGCCCATCAGCACCAGCGCGGCACGGGCCGCCAGCCGTCCCAGCACCCAACCTTCTGCATCTACTACATTCCAGTGAATCTGTTCTCGACGCGCCTTCGCAAAGTAAGTCCCCACTCTACTCTCCGTTCGAATCCTCAGGTTGCAAACCTTTATTTGTACTTGAGATTGCCCGCTTTTGTCAACAAAGTTCGGTGCCAAAGTTCGGTGCGGAGTAGTGGTGCGATTTCAAAAGAGTCAGCTTGACGGGCCCTGGGACAAGGCGGATACTTATTGAGAGGAGGGCCAGATCCATGCATCCCGGTATCACCATGCACAAGATCCCCGTCGAGGGGGCCGCGGGGCTCGCCTTCACGGTTGGAGTCCTCGTCACGATTCTGCTCTCCCTTCCACAAGCCCGCTGGTTCCTAGCCCTGAGCCTGCCAACCGGCTTGGTCATCGGAAGCATCCTGCGTTTGACCAGCCGAGACTGACCCTATGCCGGAAAGATTGAGCCGGTAGTGCAGCGTTATGCGCAGCAGCGCAACGCTCCGGGGCTCGTCCTTCCCGTTCGCCTGCATCACCCTCCGCCACTTGCCATGCCATGTTACGTATTTCACATCTAAGCAATGGCTATCGCGGGTGGCGCCATCGCGGGGTGTCTATTGTGTGGGCTTCTTGTTTGTGCCCATGAGAGGTTGGGCAAACAAAAACGGCCAGCGGGCTATCAAGTCATTGACCGTCGAATTCGAGGCATCCCATGAACAGAACGCCCCACCGGTTCCTAGCATTTTCTGAAGTTCTTCCGCTGGAATAGCGCGCGGCAGACCTTTGCGGTCGAGTTCACCCATCTCACGCATAGTGTGTTTATACCTCTGTCGCTTGCCCTATTCAAGAGCAAACAACCCGAGGACCAAGTGACCACTACGCGCTCCAGCGGACTCGCTGCGCTTGCTAAGCGTGATATCGTTAGGCTTAGGCAAACGTAGCCATCCAAGCCGGCACGAAGGAGTCGTCGATGAACCTACGAAGGCTAGGAAAGACGGATATCGAAATCTCGCCTATTGGGTTGGGTTGCTGGCAGTTCTCTCAGGGCAAGGGTTTCACCGGACGCATGTGGTCCGTCCTCGACCAAGAGACGATTGACGCGGTGGTGGGGAAGGCACTCGATGGCGGCATCAACTGGTTTGACACTGCGGAAGTGTACGGAAACGGACAGTCCGAGCGTGCGCTCAGCACCGCCTTGCATGACCTGAAAGTGCAACCCGGCAAGGTCGTGATTGCGACCAAATGGCTTCCGGTCCTGAGAACCGCAGCCAATATCCCGCGAACCATCGAGAAGCGGCTGAGTTGCCTACAGGGTTACCCCATCGACCTGTACCAGATACATCTTCCCTGGAGCCTCTCGTCAATTCCCGCGCAGATGCGGCAGATGGCAAAGTTGTTGCGCGCCGGAAAAATCCGCGCCATCGGAGTGAGCAACTTCTCAGCCCGGCAGATGCAGAAGGCGAGCGAGACATTGCAGGCTGAGGGCTTGCACCTCGCATCCAACCAGGTGCCCGTCAGCCTCTTGGACCGGCGAATCGAACGAAACGGCGTGCTCGAGGCCGCCAGGAGGCTGGGAGTGACATTGATCGCATATTCTCCACTCGCCCAAGGTATCCTCACGGGCAAGTTCCATGAGAACCCCGAGCTCGTAAGATCCCTGCCGAAAGGTCGCCGGTGGCGCTTCAGTCCTGCCAGTCGTGCCTACAGGCCCGAAAGCCTGGCGCGCACGAGACCACTAATCGAAGAACTGCAGAAGATCGGTAAGTCTCATGGAACCTCCGTGTCTCAAGTCGCCTTGGCTTGGCTGATTACGTACTACCATGACACGGTCGTGGCGATACCGGGCGCCACGCGTCCAGAGCAGGCGGCTGAGAGTGCGGCGGCCATGAGCCTTCAGCTTACAGGGGATGAACTGGCACAAATCGACGAGATCTCTGCGCGCGTAGCCAAGCGCTAATCAAGGCCAGCAAGAATCAAGCTGCGGAATAGCTTATGGCCCGCTAGATGGTCCCCAGAAGTCAGCGCAGACGCCGCGGTTGCGCCTGCGATTTGTCCATCTCCGAGGGTTAGAGCCGCGGGCCCAAGAGCGGGGTCTGCGCTCGCTCTGGCCGGATGGCTATCGACCGTCACTGACGGAAGACTCTAAGATTCCCGACCAATAGGATCTTCGACTCTGTATCACGGCATCCGGATAACCTGCAACGCGAACCCGGAGGGAATGAAAGCTCATGCCAGGGCCGGCTGACGGCTTGAAGCTGAGCACATAATAATCATGGATCTGGTTCGCGATACGCCCCAAGCCTTGCTCAAAGCCCCTTTGCGTCGTGAAGTTGATGTACTCGCCACCGGAGAGACCGGCGAGTTCCGACGCGGCGTTCGGCTTCAGGGCATTAGCTATCAGTCGCACCTCCGGAGGGAGTTCCAGAAGAGGCGGATGCTCTGTGTACAAGGGCTCGACCTCGGGAGCCGAGGATGAGTCTGATTCCTTAGTAGGCTTCTGGCTGGAGGAAGATGGCGGAGCGGTGAAGACGGGAGCTTGCGGCTGATCATCGCCATAGCGGAGACCGCGGATGAGATCATCTCGGGCTGGGGAAAACGCGACCGAATAGATCACGGTGTCGGTGACCCCGAGTTCGGTAATCACTTCGTCGAGCTTGGCGCGGCTCCCGTGGTCGCGTGTTTCGCTGATCAGTAGGATGGCGCGGCGGTAATGATTCTGCCGGCGCCTCAGCATGCTGATGGCGAAAGAAACTGCATCGAGAGAAACCGCATGGTAGTCGCCACAGGGTTTGAGCTTCGACAAGGCCAAAGGAACAGCTTCCGCATTGGGGGAAAAGTCGTCAAGCACGTAAGGCTTTTCGCCAAAGGTGAGCACCGCAACTTCGTGCGGGGCATCACCGACCATTGCATCGATCATGGCGCTGAGGCCCTTGAGCTTTCCGAATTCCGCAGGCGCGGACCTGCCGCATTGTACTGCCACCACCAGGGATAAGCCCCGGGAATCAGGGTCGTCGTCAACCTCCACGGACTGGCGAATGCCATTGTCTTCAACGATGAATTGCTCCGCCTTGAGTCCATAAATGGTCTCGCCCTCCTTCGTCTGAACCCGCGTGGGGAGAAAAACCAGGTTCGAGTGCACCGTGAACTTGTAATTTCCGGTGTCAGCTTGGCGGAGAGAGGAGTTCGTGTTCGCAGGGCTCTGACCGCACGCCAACCGTGCGCAAAGGAGTGGTGCCCCCACGGCCAACGCGATGGTATGCCAGCCGAAGTTGATGGTTGCCAATAGCGCACGATTCATTGGACGGGAGATGCGTTCCGATCAGAGGGGGTTGCTCCTGGGAGCAACGAACCGGCTGCAAAAGCGGGTGGCGCTGAGTGCGTATAGTTCACACTCTGCGGCTCTTTATTTAGTAAACATGCGCTTCTTGTTAATGCATCCAGGCCACGCCCCATGTTCGAATCCGGAAAGGCGCAGGGTCTCTGGTTTTGGGACTTTGCGGATCGTACAGGTGATTGGGCGTATGATACCCTGGCAGCCGCTGGCGCAGGCGCCGCGGTTGCGTCTGCGGCTTGTCCATCTCCGAGGGTCAGAGCCGCAGACCCAAGAGCGGGGTGTGCGCCTACTCGCTTCCTCCAAACCGCGGAATGCGATGGTGGCAATTCATGAAAGGTACGGTACCCATAACCCGGTCTGAACCTGCCGGGAACGCGAATTACAGCATTGCCATCGGGTATCTTCGCGCGGCCATCATCGTCGTCGTGGTCGCAGTCCACTCGGTCCTGGCGTATTGCTCTTTCGCGCCCCGGGAAATCCTGTTCGGGACGAGGTCGGACCTTTGGAGGGCATATCCCATAGTGGACGGCCGGCGCTGGGCTGGCTTCGATCCGATTGTCGGGTTTACCGACCCCTTCGGAATGCCACTCATGTTTTTCTTGTCCGGGCTGTTCGTATGGAACAGTCTGCAGCGGAAAGGCATTGCGCGATTCGGACGCGATCGGGCGAGACGGCTGGGCTTACCCTTCGCGGTTGCCGTTGCCCTTCTGGCGCCTGCCGCTTACTATCCGGCGTATCTGGCCACCGCTGCCGGTCCGCCTCTCAAGACCTTTCTGCGACAGTGGTTTTCGCTCGGCGAATGGCCGTCTGGACCCGCATGGTTCATCTGGATTCTGCTGGCGTTCGATTGCCTCGCGGCAGGATTCTTCCTCATGATGCCGGACTGGGGCGACCGGCCCAGCCGCTGGTATTCTCGCCTGTTCAGCAGCCCGGCGAGATTCTTCTGGACGCTGACGGCCGCTTCCGGAATCGCCTATGTCCCGATGGTGCTCGCCTTCGGTCCTGAGCACTGGACGGCGTGCGGGCCATTCATGTTCCAGACGAGCCGGTTGCCGCACTATGCAATCTGGTTCTTCGCCGGCCTCTATACCGGCGCTTACGGGATTCATCGCGGTGTGATTGCGCCGGATGGAGCATTGGCACAGAATTGGCTGAGATGGCTGGGTTGGGCTGCGGCCGCATATGGGGTACTGGTTGTGGTTACCCATCCGGCGATTCGGTCCACGGCGCCGCCCTGGTGGGAACTCGTTGCCGCCATGGCATGGGTGCTGTCATGCACCGTAGCGACGCTCTCGATGCTTGCGATGTTCCTTCAGTTTGGTGGCACGCGCGTCAGGGTTATGGATAATCTTTGCGAAAACGCTTACGGAATATACTTAGTCCACTATCTCTTCGTGATCTGGCTGCAGTACTTCCTGCTGCGGGCCCCTCTCGCCGCATGGGCAAAGGGAAGCATTGTGTTTCTTGGCGCGCTGGCGCTGAGCTGGGCCAGTGTCGCTGCACTACGCAGAGTTCCCGGCGTCGCGCACGTCATTTGACTTGACCGTTTCTTTCGGGTTCGTCCTTAGATCTGACCTTGCAGGTCTCGCTTTCTGCCCAATACGTTGGCGGACCTCCGAATTGGACCCTTAACAGGCCAGGCTACTCGACATCACGGAAGCTTGCCAAAAACTCACGATACATTGGACGGGGGATGCGTTTCGAGCTGGTAGCTACAGTCAGCGAAGTTCCGACTGTGGGCTTTTCTCACGCGTGTATTCTCAATTCGAAGCGCCTATCCTCGCTAAAAGTTCACCTTTTTTGCAAAGAAGAACCCGCGGTCAGGAAGGCGCTGACCGCGGCTACCAGCCTTTGTGTATGCGCCCCACGCGACATGTCTGTCACCGCGTCCTATCTCTGGCCTGTCCTGGCTTCATAACGGTCGCCGACATAAAAGGCAATGTCGGCGCCGCGCAACGCGACGGTTGGGGCGCGGACATCAAATCCAATGTCTGATGGCATAAGGTCGTCGGCTCCTCGACGGGGAGAGTAGACTGGAGTGGGAAGAAAGACCAGCAACTCTCGAAGAGGAGGAGCCGAGACATGAACATTATAGGCAGTGATTTTCACGCGCGCT
>Ga0326727_10001326_pt1 | contig 92534 bp, 93 predicted proteins | sample MB2enrmetagenome_FD_207643 | JGI IMG/M metagenome (GOLD analysis project Ga0326727, IMG submission 207643) | Lab enriched peat soil microbial communities from McLean, Ithaca, NY, United States - MB29MY | ecosystem: Environmental > Terrestrial > Soil > Wetlands > Peat | place: USA: New York... | reverse complement strand
TGATGGCTCAGATATTACAACTCTGCCTCCTGAAAGGAGAAGTATCGCTTACGTATCACAGATTTTTTCTTCATTTGATCCAATGAATGTCCGAGGCAACATAGAGTTCGGCCTCAGAGCCAGAGGCGTTCCAAAGACAAAGAGAAACCAGTTGATTAACGGAGTGGTCAAAGACCTAGGCATAGAACATCTGCTAGATAGGATGCCAACTACGTTAAGCGGTGGAGAGCAGCAGCGTGTTTCGTTGGCGAGAGCGTTGGTTACCAGCCCGAAGATATTACTTTTGGATGAACCGCTTTCGATGATAGACCCCGAGACCAAAGGGTCAATCATACGGTTGCTTAAAGCGATTCCTGAAAAGTACAATATTCCAGTAGTTCATGTTACTCATGAATGGGATGAGGCTTATTCATTAGCAAGTCGAATCGCTGTTATAAATCAGGGCAGAATAATTGAGGTTGGTGACCCTGAACAAATATTTAATGAACCAAGGAGCTATCTTACAGCGAAACTGGTCGGGTTCTATGATATGCACAAAGGAGACGCTACTCTTACTGATTCCGGGTCTACCATAAAGTTGGAGAATGGTTTGGAACTGAAGTCACGTATGAGAATTGCCGGCTCAGTTTACGCCTGTATGCGACCTGAGCGAGTTAAGCTGGGCGCTAGTAACGGGTTCAATACCTTTGAAGGGAGAATTGTAGATGTGTTCAGGGAAAGATTTGGATTTCGCATAATCATTAATATAAACAATGTTGAATTTACTGCTCTTGTTGGAAGCATGCCTCCAAGGGGAGATGTCGTAACAATTTCAATACCAGAAGGCAGTGTGTACGTGGTACCTGCTGCAGAATCTAATGGCGCGCCCATTGACGGCTAAACAGACATCGGTGTGTTGGTCGAGCAGGTCTAGCAAGAAAGTCTAATAAAAACTGCTTAATTACCCTTTGATTAGCTTTTAATTAGCTTTATATGGTCTTTGAGACATAGCCATATCTAGAATGCTTACCAACAAAAAACATAAGCTCTCATGCAAAGTCTGGATAGAATACAAGGATAAACCACTAATAGGCAAAGGCGGAGCAGAAATTCTCGAAGCCATCGACAAGGAAAACTCGATTTCTAAAGCTGCAGAAACGTTAGGAATGTCGTACCGTTATGTTTGGAATTATCTGCATGACATTCAAGAGACGCTGGAGGAGCCAATAGTTGAAACTTTTAAAGGCGGGAAATCCGGAGGCGGAGGCGCAAGGCTAACTGATTTAGGCAGAAGTTTGCTTGGAGAGTATAAGCAAGTGGAGAGCTACCTCGGTAAGGTTTTATCAAATTCAGGCAGTTTGGAGGTGAAAGGTTTGAAGTTAAGCGCAAGGAACCGTTTTAAAGGAAAAGTTGTGAGTGTTGAAAAAGGTGTTATTACAGCCAAAGTTAAAGTTGAAGTAAAAGTGCCCGTGACAATTACTGCAGTTATAACTAAGGAAGCAGTTGAAGATTTAGATATTAAAGTTGGCGACGAAGTAGAAGCAATCGTAAAATCGACGGAAGTAATGATTGCCAAATAATTTTTCTCCCTGAATCCATATGCAGTATCAAAGCTTCTTTAGAAGCGACTAATCAAAATAAATACCCTCTTTTTGATACTTGTTGCAAGAATAGGATACACAGTTTTTTACTCTACTACGTACCTGTAAGTGATGTGTTCGCCTGCTGTTGTGCTTTTCCTGGTGATTTTCAGTACATCGCCTGGTTTGGCGCCGATTGCTTTAACCGCTGGGTCGCCTGATTCTATCTGTGGAATCTGGTAGGGCTTAACTCTGTATTGGGCAAGAAGCTGATTCTTTTCTTTTTCGCTTAGGATTTCATGAAGGGGGACCAGTGCATGCTCGAAAATGTCGAAAACTGGGAAAGACTTGGGCAGTAATTCAACTTGTTTCTTCTTTGCGCCAAGTTTAACCGCGTGTGTGTAGCGTCCTTCAGTGACTACTATTGCGCGGTCGATTTCTTTTTCTTTCATCACCTTGTAGAGTGTGTTCATGGCTGCGATGCCGACGGTTGCTTCACCTAAAATGCACCAGACGATAGCTTTCTCTTTATCCTGTGGAATGTCGATGATGTAGGATATTTCGCCGTCGTGGGCTTCTTTTTCAAGCAGTTTGTATTTTCTAAGTTTGATAAGGACTTCTGCCTTACGTTCTTCAATCGTTTCTGTTTTAGTGCTCAACATAAACCCTCAAGATGAGAATACCGCGAAACCATAATAAACTATTACCCTTAAACTTTTCCCCTTAAAAAAGCGGGACGCCAAAGAATTTCAGGTTTTTTGCTGTCCTTTTGCTTGCCGCTAGGAGTGATTTTTCTTTAGATTAAAAATGATGTGAAACTTTAAAACTTAGGCTTTTACCAATCTATACCCTATTTTTGGTCCCATTCCATAGGTGTAAGCTAAGTTGATTATCATTATTCCCATCGCTTCCAGGTACCGCGATGCCTTTAATGATCCACAATCAAGCGGGTCAAAACCGATGTCTCGTGCTAGTTGGGCTACAGTTTGTTTCGCTTTCAAATCGTCGCCGGCAATGAAAGCTGTTAATTGTTCATTGCCAACTTTGCCTATGCTTTGGTTCTGTGCGAACACGGTATTGAACGCTTTGACTACGCGAGCTTTAGGCAGCTTTTTCTGGGTTTCTTCTGCAGCCGATGTGGTGCAGCTTATACCTAACTCCATATTCTGTCCAATAGCATTCATTACGTCGATCACTATTTTTCCGTCAACGTATGGTCTTATCTCTTCTCTGGCATCGTTTGCGTTGTTATGCGGTATAGCCAGTATTATTATTTCTCCCCATTTGGCTGCTTCAGCAACTGGTTCTGCGGGGTCTCTGTGACCAAACTTCACTTCATGCTTGCCGCTTAAACCAATAGACAACGCGGTGCCAACGTTACCTTTTCCTATAATAGCAATTTTCATAATTTTAACCTCAATTAATGAGCATTGTTCGGCGCTATTAAAAATTGTGATTGCATTTTGCCTACAACAAACGCTTCTATAAGAAACACAGGTGTCAACGCTGAAACTCTTACTTCAAAAAATGCGAAAAGACACCTTTGCAACGTTTTTGCAATCAGGAATGGCTAGATTAAAGGATAATTGTCCTGTTTCAAGTAATTGTGTAGACCCAACGGCGTGTTACGCCTTGGCGTTTTTAAGTTGTTCTTTGAAATTTTGTTACTTAAAAAAAGAGAAGGGAAAACTTCGACTTTTAGCCGAAGTCGGTTGAACAACATGTTTGAACCGCGACTGAATATGTACCCTGAATTTTTTTGGCTATGGTGGTGGCTTGAATGTTGAATGGGTGTTGGCGTGGTTGTTGGAGCTGGTGTTGAAGTTGGTGTTGGCGTGGGTGTCTGAGTTGGTGCAGGGGTAGGTGTTGGGCTTGGATCTTTAGTCGGTGTGGGTGTTGGGGTTGGTGTTGCGGTTGGGGTTGGTGTCGGTGTTGGTGTTGGGGTTGGAGTAGGTGTTGCAGTCGGGGTTGGTGTTGGTGAAGGGGTAGGCGTTGGTGTGGGTGAGGGTGTCGGTGTGGGTGTTGCAGTTGGAGTTGGTGTCGGTGTTGGTGTTGGTGTTGGGGTTGGAGTAGGTGTTGCAGTCGGGGTTGGTGTTGGTGAGGGCGTTGGGGTTGGTGTTGGTGCTGGTGCTGTGTAGGCGTTGATGAAGTCTTGTCCTTCTGTATTTGGTGTGTATGTTGAGGCTGCTGAGAGTAAGCCTTCTTGGTCGGGTGCGATGTTGCCGATTGTTGCCCAGTAATAAGCTGTTAAGCCTATGCCTAAGTTGTTTGTTGCTTGGCATACTGAGTTGAACCAGCTGTAGTCTTGGCTGTAGCTTGGTCCGCATGCGGATGCTGATAGGCAGTCTCCAAACTCGTTTATCACTAATGGTGCAGTAACGCCCATGCTTGTTTCAGCTCCTTGCAACGCAGATTGTATTTGCGCCGTGGTCATCGGGGGTCCTCCTGAGCTGGCGTCGACGCCGTTTTGATCCCAGAAGGATGTGTCGTCTGAGGGCGAGTAGTAGTAGAGGTGGGTTGTGTATGCAACGTTTGTCGGGTTTCCGCCTAAGGCAGTGTTGAGCTGTGAAGCCCAGGCTAAGCTGCTGTAGTCTGGTACCCATCCGGGTTCCCACTGTACGAAAAGTAGGTTTGTTGCTCCTGCATCTCTGATCGCGTTGTAGGTTGTTTGTACGTAGCTGATGTAGCTTGAGGCTACGGTGCCTGCTCCGTTTCCGCCGTCGCTGGGTTCGTTCCAGGCTTCGAAGATGGCGTTGGGGTAGCTTCCCAATCCGTTAGCCATAGTTGTCCAGAAGGTTGTCCATTGACTGTTTGTCCAGGTTGTCCAGTCGCCTGATCCGTAGCCGGTTATGCCGGCTGGACAGATGTCTACGTAGATTCCGTATTGAGCTGCGACTGTGCATAGGCCTTGGAGTGAAGTTAGGATGTTGTATTGTGTGTTGTCGCCGCTGTTTGAGTCTGCTTGGGCTGGGGTTATTGTTGGGAATAAGCCGGGGAAGATGAATACGCGTATCATGTTGACGTGCCAGGTTTGTTGCCAGGTTTGCATGGTTGAGGTTATGGCGTTTTGTTCCATGGTGGGGTTTTCTGAGAAGTTCCATTGGTCGCTCCAGCTGTCGATGTTTGGGTTGCTGTTTGCGTTCCAGAAGATCCAGTCTGGTGCTCCTGGGGCGCCTGTGTAGAGTCCTATGCCGCGTAGGTAGACGGGGTTGTTGTCTGCGTTTAGGATTTGGTTTCCTTTGGTGTGGAGTGCGGGTGTTGTTGCTGCGTGGACTGCGGTTGACGCGAAGACTGACAGCATGCTTATGACGAAGATTGCGATGAGGGATAGCACTGCCGGTTTTGCATGTTTTCTGAGGTTTATGGAGTGTAGTCTGTTCCCTGAATTGACTGTTTTCATTTCTCTCTCTCTTCCTGAATTTCTGAGCCCCTACTATCAGTTTATTCCATATTAGAGGTTTTTGCAAAATCAATTCATATCATTAGTCAACTTTGGCGAAAGCTTTTGCGAAGTCAACCTAACAAAGCTTGCCAAGTTAACTTTGCATGCATTAAGCCATTCTCATTTTCCGTTTTATCCATGCGTTGCCAAGAACACCGACAAAATATTCAACGTCAAAATGCGAATTTTACTCAAGAATTAAGACTTGGGAAGAGTAACGGCAGCGAGAAAATTCCGCAACCCCGTTAAAAAATTACGTCCATATCCTTCTGCCGCTGGAAAGACAAAAAGCTCAATAAAAAAGGAAATAACTATCTAGGTTCATTCAAAAAGACTAATTGTTGGCGAAACCCTCGGTTAATGATGACTTATCCGGTAGTATATGGTTTGCCATCAACTGTGTTTGAGGTTTCAATGTTATTTGGAAAAGCAGATTGCACTATAATGTTGTATACGTTGCTGTTGATGTCGTTGCTTTTGAGCGTATTGCCTGATGAGTTGTCCAGCACTATGCCTTCATAATTATTATTGATGGTGTTGTTGGTTACTGTAGAGTTTTTGACGTAAGCGAGAAGCAAGCCTTCATAATTGTCGGATAAATTCAAGTTTTGCACCGTGGCGTCAGTGCAGTTTATCAGTGCGATGAATCCAGCGTTGGATGGAACCGCCATGTTGCTTTTGTTTATCCAATAGTAAATTGGTTTTCCATTAACGCTGTTTGAAGTATCAACGTTGTTTATGTAATTCGTGATGTTGTTTGCTGAGACGCCGAAATTGAACGTGTTGTTCAACATAGCATTGTTTCTGAGTACGTTGTTAAATGAATCATTCAAAAAAATTCCGTTATAACTGTTCGTGACTATGTTTCCAATTAGGCTACAGTTACATGCGTTATCAAGAAGGATTCCTTCGCCCGTTCCAGATGAGAAGTTGCCGCCGTTTTGCACTGTGAAGCCAGTCACGGTAACGTTGTCGCTGGCTATGGTTAGTGCCGTGCCGTTTTTTGCGCCATCTATGATTGTAGTATTTTTATTTTGGCTGATTAATGAAACAGGTTTGGTTACTACAATATTTTCTTGGTATGTTCCAGGCTTAACTAAAATGGTGTCTCCTGCGTAAGTTGCGAAGGAAGATATTGCCTCTTGGATACTGTTGTATCCTAATCCATCGTTAAGGTCTGTTACTGGATAGTTGATGTTTGTTTCGAAGTCCTTCGGCCAGAAGAGGATTTTGCTGTATTTGCTTTGGATTGAACTTTGGAACTGCGGGTCGCTGTAGACTATATCTATGCTTGAATTGTACTGTTTAAGGAGGTTTGTAACATCGTTGAACATTTTTTGGGTCCAGTAGTCCGTTTGGTGATACTGCCACACAGAATCATCAGGGCTACGGAATCCAAAGCCATAATCTTGCGGAAGAACCACTGCGGTGTCTGCCTTGAGACTGCCATGTTTGTCAGGGTTTTGCTGCACATAACTCCAAAAGTTCTTTAAAGCGGTGAATCGGTCTTGGGTTAACGTCGTGTTTTGATAATTTTTTGATGAGTCGTAAACGGCTATGTATTTTGCGCCCGAATCGTAAGCTAAAACCATATCATTGTACATTTGAGCACCAGACTCCAAATAGGGCGGTTGATTGTATGTCCAAGTTATTATGGCGCCCCAATTTTTGTTTTGAGCTGTCGCCGCTCCTCTAATCAGAGCTATTTGTAGTGGTCTGCTGTTATTCCAGCCAAACTGGGCAAAAACTGTATCATACCCAAGTTCATAGTCAAACCAGTATAAGGCATAGTCTGAAGTAAACAATGAAGAACCTAAGCTGTGGGTAAAGTTGGCGGCTGCTGGTACGCCGTCGTCGCCTTGTGTCCATATCCGAAAGTACCAATTAGCGTAATCCTGGTAACTGGTCGGTGCCGATGTGGCATTGAAAATGTTGTTAGAAGTCAAATTGATGGTCTCGTCTAGTTGGCTTCCAGCTGGTTCGTCATAAAAATAAATTCCCAGTAACTTATCGCCATATCGCTCTTTTGCTGCTGTGAACCATGCGGCGGGAGTGTAACCGAGACTTGTGCCATTGTTTATTTGTTGATAGTATGCGGGCATAAAATACATGCCTGCGTTATAGGCGTAGTCGCAGGTTTCATTAAGAAATGCTTCATCGGTTAGAATAAGCGGTGAGGCGATAATGAAAAGATTAGTGTAATTCTTTACTTTATCAATCAATGCTTTGCAGTCACTAACGGTGCTATTCCACCCTGTTTCAATCCCTACGAAGAAAGGCTCAGATGAACCTGAAGCTTGCTTTGCTGGAGCATGCAAGTTATTCAAAGCTACAAAAAAAGATACAACTAATAGCACGACTAGCACCATAGCTATCAGGATCTTTCTGCGCTTCAAAGTTACTATTCCCCAGTCAACTTACTTATTAAGCCATTCTCCGCACTTATTTAATTCTATTTTTTCGAATGTACCATCAAGTTTTTTAAACTAGGAAGCAGATTCAATTTAAAAAATAGTTGCTATAAGCACATTATGCATTAGCATGTGCAACTTATGAAGCTCCTTTATGCTAAAGCCTTTAAGCAGTTTATTGCATAAAAATGGTAAATGGTGAAAAAGTGGACAAGACAGACGTAATATTATGCCAACTGTTGCTTACAAATTCAAGGCTTTCCTACCGGGAACTGGCGGAAAAACTGAACCTTTCTGTTACCGCTGTTCATAACCGTATTCAATCCTTAATCGAAACAGGCATAATACGAAAATTCAATGCTAAACTCAGCTTAATCGCCAAAAAAGGCATTCACATATTAATTTTTGGGGCATCAAAAACTAATTCAATTCGCGACTTAAACCCTAAACTAGAGAAACATGGCTCCATTTACTGGTTAGCTCTCGGCGGCGGCAACATCTTGTACATAGGTGCATACTTAAGAAGCATCGCCGAGTTAGAGTCGTTGGTTCACTTTGTTAAAGAAGCAGCCGAGATACCTGAACCAACGGTTGGCATAACGGTTTCGCCTGTACCGCCCTTTTTAAAAGGTATTAATCCTGAAACTAAACTCTGTGAGCTTGACTACAAAATTATTCGTTCACTTAAAGACGATTCGCGCAAAGCCACCTCAGTTATCGCTGAAGAATTAGGTGTGTCAGCAAAAACAGTTCGCCGCAGACTCAGCAGAATGTCAAAGAATTTTTTGATCATGTTTTCTATGGATTGGTATCCTGATGCATCAAACGATATTATCAGTGCATTTCACGTTAAATTAAAGCCCGATGCCGACCCCAACACGCCCAATATGATTTGGCAAAAATATTATCCTAACATGCTCTTTTACTGGGGTTTCAGCAACATACCCAACACTTACCTGTTTTTAACTTGGACCCCGACTGCTAAAGAACTTAGGGAAACCCGCGAAAGCTTAGAGAGTGAACCAGCAGTGCAAGCAGTAGCTCCAAACATCCTCTACACAGGCTACATATTCAACACATGGCTAGATGACATCCCATAGCCGAGGGTACGTCCCTTTTTTAAACCTGCCGTAGTTGAAAAGCGACTTTTTAGCACTTCCAAAATGCATTTTCCTTCAGCTACAAGTAAACATGAAACTAAATTCTTCAAAACATATTAAACCATAAAAAAGGCGATTTAAATGACTGAATCAGCAATAACAATAGAAAACCTAACCAAGCAATTTGAAGACAAAACGGCTCTGGAAAACCTCAATTTACAAGTTACCAAAGGAGAACTCTTTGGACTCCTTGGACCAAACGGCGCAGGAAAAACAACCACGATAAACATTTTGTGCGGGCTCATAAAACCTACAAGCGGAACAGCCAAAGTCTGCGGTTACGATGTTCAAAAAGAAACTCTGAAAGTGAAAGAGCTGATCGGTGTGTGCACTCAAGAAACAGCCATTTACCCGTACCTCACTGGTGCAGAAAACTTGGAGCTTTTTGGGAATCTCAATGGCATGAACAAAAAAGCCCTCAAAGAGCGAAGTAAAATGCTTCTTAACAAATTGGGCTTAGTGGAAGATGCAAAAAGAATAGCTGCAAAATACAGCGGAGGTATGAAGCGTCGGCTAAGCTTATCTCTCGCCCTAATCCATGACCCTCAAGTCTTATTCTTAGATGAGCCAACAGTCGCGATGGATCCGCAGTCTCGCCATGCCGTCTGGGACTTTATAAAAGAACAGAAAACACAAGGCAAAACCATCATCTTAACCACGCATTACATGGAAGAAGCTGAGGAACTGTGCGACCGCATAGGAATAATCGACCACGGCAAACTAATAGCACTCGATGCCCCCAAAGAACTCATTGCCCAAAGCCGAGTGAAGAACTTGGAAGAGCTTTTCATAAAACTCACCGGAAGAACCATTCGGGAGGAAGCATAAAATGAAACTTCAACGAGTATCCTCCTTGGTGAAAAAAGAACTAAAGAAAACAATCCGAGAACCAGCCGTTCTTTTCATGATTTTCTTGTTCCCCATAGTGTTCGTTTTCGCTTTCGGTGCCTCATTCGGCGGCGTAGGCGGTAGCCAAACAATAACTTACAACATTGGCGTAGTCAACATGGATCATGGATACTCTGTAAACGCGTCCCAGATTTTACTAACAACATTATCAGATACAAAAATACTGAACATTCACATATACGCTGACAACCAGATAGCGCAAAATGACCTATCACAAGGCATCGTACAGGCTGTAATGGTTATTCCGAGGGATTTCAGCCAAAGCTTAGCCTCATACCAAGCAGCACCTGACAACCCGTCACAATGGACAAACGCCACAGTTGCGCTGTACTTAGACAGGGGTTCTTTAGTAGCCACCCAAGCCGTACCGCCAATTATTCAGCAAGCCCTGACAACCATCACGGATCAGAATCAACAAGCACCCCAAAGCCCAATTCAGATGGAAACAGCTTCTCTAGTTGAAGTGAAAACTACATCGGCGCTAGACTTCATTGCTCCAGGCATGTTCACGTTCGCTTCCATATTCCTCATAATGATGGTTGCCCAATCATTCACCCAAGACAGGGAAAACGGCATGATGAAACGCATCCGAATCTCACCCACAACACCAACAGAGTTCATGTCAAGCCAAATAATCTCCTATATGGGCATAGCATTAATCCAAGCAGCCCTAGTCTTCGCAATGACATACGCTTTAGGGTTCAGACCAAACGTCGGCATGCTCACTTACGCGTTTGTCTTCATATTGGTGCTAATATTCTCACTGTCCAACGTGGGATTCGGCTTAATCACCGCTACAATCGCAAAGTCTTCGGGTGCAGCCACAGGCTTAAGCTTCCTCTTCGTGCTACCGCAGCTGTTCCTTGGCACATTCGTCGGCGCATCACTTTCCTCAGGTGCGCAGGTTGCAGGCAAATTCGTACCCAGCTACTACGTTACAGACGCTTTAACTTCGCTCTTCCTCAGAGGAGCAGCAATCACAAGCCCAACTCTACTCTTGGATATAGCGGCAGTATCGGTTTCCTGCATAGCCATCTTGGCGATTGGCATAGTGCTATACGCGAAATACTACAAAATCTAAACAAACTCCCCTTTCTTTTTTTGAAGTTTAATTGTTTTTCTTCGCCTGGGGGAAACATGTTTAACAGCATGTTCTTTGAGTTAGGTTGTAAGGCTGATCAGTTTGGTTGATGCATGGCGTGAACCCTACCACGTTGTGATTGAAATTGAGAATAAGCAGTGCAGAATGGTTGGGAAGCTTGCTTCCTTGGGGTTTAAGCATCTTAAAGTTCTTGACGTACGTAGTTCAAGCAGCGGCTCCGTTAGGCATTTAATGGATGTCGGCGAGGACCAAGCCCGAAAGGTTCCGTTGGAGCTTGCTGCCAAGGGGCACGTTGAAGGAAAATCTTCTGTGTGGCTTGAAAGTGAGGGCTGTGAAGTCTGCAATACCATTCTGGCTCATGATGCTTTTTTAGTCTCAGGCAAAAGCATGGAGAATAATATCATAACTTACAGCTTTATGGTGCCCACATTTGAAGCCTACAAAGGCATAATAACTGACTTGGAAAAAGCTGGTTACAAAGTCAATGTCCGCAAAATCGGCAAGTTTGAGCAGCAAATAGGCGTTTTAACCGAGAATCAAGAGAGGATTTTTTGGCTTGCCTTAAAAAGCGGCTTTTTTGATTATCCACGGCAAGTTAATATGGCTGAACTTGCGGCTAAATTAGGAATAAGCACAGCGACCCTTTCTGAGATTATGCGCAGAGGAACAAGAAGATTGCTTGAGCATTATTTTAAACGAGAACTGTAAGGCACGAAAGATCCATAGCCCATCATATCTGGAAATCCCTTAGATCTTAGGGACAATAGCTATCTGCAAAAGAGTACACTGTGTAATTAAGGTGTAAAATTTGAGTCAAAACCAAATGTTCTGTTACCAATGTGAACAAACAGCCAAAGGACAAGGCTGCACAGTAGCAGGTGTTTGCGGAAAAACAGCTGACGTTGCTTCGCTTCAAGATCTGCTTGTCAACATGCTTAGAGGACTTAGCCAACTATCAATTGAGGCAGGCAAAGCGGGAATAAAAGACGAGAACATTGACTTGTTTACTTGCGAAGCATTGTTTTCTACATTAACAAACGTGAACTTTGACCCCGAAGCAATAGCCGTCTACATAAGAAAAACAGCGCAACTGCAAGAACAATTACGCAGCAACCTGCAGTCAGCAAAAAGCAAGGCTAACGCATCGTTCAATTTGACGCTGGAAAAGACGACTGAAGGCTTAGTTGAACAGGGAAAACGCTTTGGAATAAACTCTGAACCAACAATTGACGCCGACCTCCACTCGCTTCAGTGGCTGTTAACTTATGGTGTAAAGGGAGTAGCCGCTTACACGTACCATGCTTATCTGCTCGGGAAAATAGACGGCAAGGTGTTCGATTTTATCCATGAAGGACTCGCAGCTCCACTTAACAAGTCGCTTGGCGCAAACGATTTTGTAAGTTTAGTCTTCAAATGCGGCGAAATCAACATACGCGCAATGGAACTTCTTGATGCTGGAAACACTGAAACCTACGGCCACCCCGTGCCAACAAAAGTTCCTCTTGGTCACAAAAAAGGCAAAGCCATACTGGTTTCAGGGCATGATCTCATGGATTTGGAAGAGATTCTAAAGCAAAGCCAAGGCAAAGGCATCTACGTTTACACTCATGGAGAAATGCTTCCTACTCACGGCTATCCCGAACTCAAGAAGTACCCGCATTTCTACGGTCATTATGGAACCGCATGGCAGAACCAGCAAAAAGAATTCGCTCAATTTCCAGGTGCAATTCTGATGACAACCAACTGCATTCAAAGACCCGTGGAAAGCTACAAGGGCAACATTTTCACTTCAGGACCAGTCGGATACCCAGGCGTACCGCACATCGCAGGCAAAGACTTCTCAGCAGTGATAAACAAAGCGTTGGAGCTACCGGGCTTTCCAGCAGACATAGAAGGCAAATACGTTACGGTCGGGTTTGGCCGAAACGCAGTGTTAAGCGTAGCAGACAAAGTAATAGAATCAGTGAAAAACGGGCACATTAAGCGCTTCATATTGGTCGGTGGATGCGACGGCGCAAAACCAGGAAGAAGCTACTATACAGAATTCGTTGAGAAAGCACCCAAAAACACCATCATATTGACCTTAGCATGCGGCAAATTCCGCTTCTTCGACAAAGAACTAGGCACAATCGACGAAATCCCAAGACTACTCGACATAGGACAATGCAACGACGCTTACTCAGCCGTCAAAATCGCTCAGGCATTGGCAGACGCTTTCAACGTGCAAATTAATGATTTGCCGCTATCGTTTGTGCTCTCATGGTATGAACAAAAAGCAGTTGCCATCTTGCTATCGCTACTGTACCTGGGCATAAAAGACATCCGCATCGGACCAAGCCTTCCAGCCTTCATCACGCCTAACATACTGAAAGTGTTGGTTGAAAAATTCAATATAATGCCCATAAAAACTGCTGACGAGGATTTGAGTGCAATCTTGAGCTAAGCAGTTACTGCTTACATGACACTCAAAGCTTTCTTTTTTCTTTCTTCCGGATGAACCTTAGTCAACATCACAAAAAAGGAGCTTAGTCTGTTAAAATCAACTTTACACCGACGATTCCTCTTTTCTCCTCGTTTCCAAAAGTTCAGGTCGAGAAGTTACTGAATTAAATGCACTTTGAAAATGTTTAGAAATTAATGGTTGAACAGCACGCTTTAACGCCTCGATTCAGCTAATGAACTGCGCTTTCAATTCTATGGCAGAATTTAATCATTCATTGGCAGGATTATCGGATATGGGGTAGCGGAAGCAGGTCTATTTTTCTGCTGCCATTTACCGGAATAGTTTCATTCAGAATGTGTGCGAAGTGTCTGTGAGACATGGAACCTTTGAACGAGAGGATTGCATTTACCGATTTTAGAGCTTTAGGTTTTTTCAAGATGACGTTCAGTTCCAGGTCGCCGGAGTTGAGCAGTTCAAAACTGTCGCCGCCCCTGATTCTCCACTCAGGTTCAGAGTTCAGTTTTCCAGCGGAGAGAATTGATGCTTTCTTGTAGGAATACTCCCAAAGGACCAGAAAGTTGGCCTTTGCTTGAGCTTCGACGTTTCCGATTTTCGGGATTGGAAGATGGCTCTCGGAATCAAGAGGTATGTTAATTTTAAGGTCCAAGTCTATTCCAGCTGTGCCCTCGAATTTCATGTATTCTTTGAACTTAGTTGAAGGAGCAATATCCCATGCAACAGGGCGTTTTTGAGTGATTTTTTCGTCGGGGTTAAACTCGATTGTTATGGGGTCTAGCTCGTCGATTCTCCAGCCTTTAGGGTAGAATAATTTGATAAAGAACTTAATCCAGTAGAATTCAAAGTAATCCTCAAAAAGTTGAATGTCGTCAGGAATCGGTTTACGCTTTAGCTTGTACATCGGGATTAATGGCAAAATTGCTGCGGAAGGGGTCACTTCTATGCCTTTTTTCAAGCCTTCGGTTGCGGCATTGGCTACCTTCAGAATTTCGGTGACAGTGGCTGCCTTCTTGCCTTTCCCCAAACCTTTAGACGCATTAATTTCAAAGTCCAGAGCATCTTTTCTCGCTAAAAGATCGGAGAGTTGTTGTTCCATGGCATCGTTTCGCGCTAGCTTTTCAGTCTCCGACCCAGCGTCGGCTTGCCAATTAGCCATGTACCTTTTTGACGCTTCATGATACTTATTCTTGCAACTGTACATTGACATTCTGTCGGCGCTCGAAAGCCGAGTAGAATTTCGAAGCGTGCTGCTCAACAACTTTAGTTGTTCATTGACATTAGAAAGATCTTGCACTTTTGACGCGCTTACTTCCGCAGTCTTTCTTTCAAAGTCTTGAATGTCTTTTCCCGAGGCTTTCAAAGAGAAAGGCTCTGCCTTTATCACTACAGGCTTTTCCATTTAATTCTCGCCTCTACGGTATTCTTTAAAGCTGTGTTGAGATATGAATCTTTCTAACGGGAGAAAAATATGCTCTCAAGAATAATCAATAATACAACCTTTTCGTGTTTTCTTTAGATATTTGTTCAATATGTGCCCTTGTATTTTGCAAAACTAATTGAAACAATAGAATCAACATCAGAAAACCGGCGGCAAAACGCACTCTATGACATGCCTTCGTTTGAATCGTGCAAACTTTTTTAGTTAGAGGGGCTACCGATAGCACGTCAAGATTTAAGTTTTTTTCAACAGCCAAGCCATGTTCTTGCCAAGGTTATCCATGGTTTTCAAGGCTTCGTCATCCTTGTCGATCTCGTTCTTCTTGTTTGCCTGTCCTCTTTAGTCAAATAAAATAAAGAAAATGACAGAAAAACGAGCGACCCTATCAAAAGTCCTGCTGCAACTGGAGCATTCCCAAGGGCAAGGCTGCCAAGTCCAACTATGTTAAATGCCATTGCTAATACGACAAAGGCAATACCTCGATCTTTGTCTACCATAGCAGCAGTTGCATTTTCTTCAGACATTTTAATTACAAAATCCCTTAAAATGAAAATGCAGTGATTAGACTTTAAGCTTTTTTATAAGCCAAGCCATGTTTTTTCCTAAGTCGTCCATGGTTTTCATGCCTTCCTCGTCTTTTTCAACTTCGCCCTTTTTGTTTCCGATGCCAATGTTCCAGTACGAGGAGCCCGGGACGATCATTTGGTTAATCAAGAAGAAATGGTTTATAGCGTCAAAAGTTGTCATCACACCCGCTCGCCTGGCGACAGCTACTGCAGCTCCAACCTTGTACTTTAACGTGTCAGGTGTAGCTCTAGTTACAAAGCCTGCCCTGTCGATAAGCGCTTTCATTTCGGGCGACATCATTCCAAAGTAGGTTGGGGAACCTAAGATTATACCGTCAGCTTCAACCATCTTTTGAATATACTCATTCACTTTATCATCGTTAATTACACAGCGCTGATTCTTTGTTTCAAAGCAAACTCTGCAAGCCGTGCAGCCTCTGATTTGCTCGCCAGCAAGCTGGATTAATTCAGTTTCTATGCCTTCTTCTTCGAGTGCTTTGAGCACGCGTTTTAGGAGTATAGCTGTGTTCCCATCTTTCCGTGCGCTTCCATTAAAAGCAACAACCTTCATTTTGAAAACCTCTAAATTATATCTCTAAAAGTTGAGATAAAAAAGTATTGTTAGAAGAAATCAAAACTAAGCTGGAAACTAAAATAATGCAAACAACTGCCACTACAACACGGAACTAGATATGCGCGTAAATCACCCGTTTAGTCTTTGACTGTTAAAAGCATTAAGGTCTTGCAAGCGGTTCTCTAACGAGCTTTTTCCTTTCTTGCCTTTTATTATTAACATAAGCACAACTGCAACGATTGTTACGAGGGTCACTGTAGCAACTATTCCATAGATTGCTTCTATAGGTAAACTTTGAGAAGAGGCTTTTGTGAAAACAATGGATACAATAGAAAAACCAAAACCATAACCTGCCAAAGCTGTTTCTTGTGTGCCGAAATGGGTTGTGTACCATACGTAGTAGTTGTTGGCGTCTTGTGTGTAGCCTTGTTCTGGAGCAGTTTTATTATCAATTAAAACTGTAACTGATGTTCCGTCTTTATCTTGGAGTACCCCACTTTTTGGGATCGTTATGTTGCTGAATCCTGTACCGCTTTCTCCTGCAAGCTTAAAAGATAATGTTTCTGAGGTGTTAAACTTGTTTGTTGTTATGTGGATAAGGGACATCTGCGCGTTAGTTATGTTTCCGTTTAATTCAAGATCAACTGATGTGCCGGTAGGTGTGGTTACCAGCAAAATTGTTTCAGAATGAGAAGATTGAACAATTGAATTACCAAAGGCATAAACATAGTTGCCGCAGCCCACAAAGACTTCATCACCGTCAACCACAGGATCGGAATCGGCATAAGTCCCCGCGCCTGCCGTAAAACTCCACAGTTTAGCCCCAGTACCAGCGTTCAAAGCATAAACACTGTTGTCAGAGCTGATGTATACTACCCCACCATCTTCGGCTGGAGAAGATTCAGTACCGCTACCCGTGGAGAAATTCCAAAGCTGGTTGCCGTTGGCCGCATTTAACGCATAAACGTTGCCATCATCCGACCCTATGTATACTATGCCTTCAGCAACAGCTGGGGAAGACCAAACATCTTCTCCAGTAGTGTAATTCCAGAGTATGGTGCCACTCGCTGCGTTCAAAGCATAAACGTTGTGAAGAGTTGAGCCTATGTAGATTACGCCGTTGACGACGGCCGGAGAGGACTCCCCCCCGCTTGTAAAAGAACGCCACATTTGATCGCCTGTTGTCGCATTCAAAGCATATACTCCTCCGTCAAAGGACCCATAATACACTACGCCACCAACAACGGCAGGAGTCGAAGTAATTGCGGAACCTTTTATTTCAGTTGTAGACTTCCAAAGTTCGGAGCCGTTTGCCGCCTCCAAGGCATAAACTTCACCAGCTTCCGAGCCGAAGTAGACAACTCCGTCTTCGACAATAGGGGAAGTGACCCAGCCTTGGGTAGTGTAATTCCATATTTTGTCGCCGTTATTAGCGCTTAAAGCATAGATATAGCCGTATTGAGGCGGTGGAATGCCGCTGGGTGGAACGTTTGATGGGGAGTCGGCAGTAATGTAAACGACTCCGTCAACAACAGCAGGCGAAGAACCAACAGGGTTGCCCGTATTGTAATTCCATATTTTTACGCCGCTAGTAGCGCTCAAAGCATAAACATTGCCGTCCTGAGAGCCAACGTACACTATCCCCCCGACAATGGCTGGAGCCGCCCAAACTGAGCCGTTAGTTTGGTAATCCCAAAGCATCGCGGGAGTGAGCACTGGGTTGCCTGTGCCGACGCCATCGTGCGAGGGGTCTGCGCGAAACATGTTCCAGTCAGCATTGGCAAACGGAATCAAAACTAAGCTGAAAACCAAAATTAGGCAAATTAATGCTCCGACGGTTTTCTCCATTTGCTTTTCCAATTTGCTATTTGGTTGTTAAAGCGTTAAAAGGGTTTTTGTACATGTTTCTTGACTAAGCGTCTATTTTTAGTTCAGATTTCTTTACTAAGCAGATTTATGGTCCGCTTTAGTGAGCAGTTTTCATGAACGATGTTTGTTTACGGGAAAAAATTAACTTAAAAAATGGCTTTTTAAGGTGCGAGCCCTCAATTATTAATTGGTGAAGTTTGCTAATTCAGGTTATGCGCTTCTTCTCCATGTTGGCTTAAGTCTAAGCCGTTCTCATCTTCTTTTGGGCTTACTTCGAGTAGTGAGAAGAATATAAATAAAGAAAAAGAGCTTGGTTGTGCTCTAATCCAGTTGGAAGGCTTCTTCGCCGTGTTCGGCTAGGTCTAAACCTGCATCTTCTGCTTCCTCGCTAACTCGTAGTGGCGAAAACACGTTCACCAATTTAAGCAGTGCGTAGGAACCGAAGAATGCAAACGGCACCACTACGCCAATTGCTACTAATTGAGGAATCATTTGGCCTGGGTTTCCGAAGAATAAGCCGCTTGCACCGTTTATCGCTGCTGATGCGAATAAGCCTGTTGCGATTGAGCCCCAAATTCCGCCGACGCCATGGCATGCAAACACATCCAGTGCATCGTCTATTCGTGATCTGCCTGCTCTCCAGTTAGCCACCAAGTTGCAGATAACTCCTGCTGCTAAACCAATTATTAATGCTGATGGTACATTAACGTAGCCTGATGCAGGGGTAATTGCAACTAATCCAACAACAGCGCCGGCAGCGACACCTACTGCTGATGGTTTCCCTTTAATTACCCAATCTGCAAGCATCCAGCTTATAGAAGCAGCTGCTGCTGCTAGGTTTGTAACAACAAGCGCTGAAACAGCTAAGTCGTTTGCGGCTAACGCGCTGCCAGCATTAAAGCCAAACCAGCCAAACCACAGTAACGCTGCGCCTAGCAGTACATAGGGGATGTTGGTTGGTTTGAATTCTGCTGAATTGTTTTTTTGATCCAAAGATTTCATATGATTCTGCCATGGGACGGCGCATCCTTTTCTTCTCCCTACCACTAATGCTGCTGCTAACGCTGAAATGCCTGCTGAAATGTGCACTACTATGCCTCCTGCAAAGTCTATGGCACCAAAAACGTGAAGCCACCCGCTTGGATTCCATACCCAGCAGGCTATCGGACAATAGATAAGTGTAGACCAGAGTACCATAAAGATAAGTAGCGACTTGAATCGGATTCTTTCTGCGCAAGCTCCAATGATTAATGCTGGTGTTATGGCTGCGAACTTGAGCTGGAATGCGAATTGTAATAATTGAGGAATTTGTGGTGCAAGTGCAGTGTTAACCGTATTTATGCTTAGATTGCCCATGCCCAGTAGGTTTGGGCTCCAGCCTATCAAGCCGTTGACGCTGTTGCCGAACACAAGGCAGTAGCCCCAGAGTGCCCAGATTATGCTTACGACTGAGAATATTACGAAGCATTGGACAATTGTTGATACCAAGTTTTTTCTTCGAACTAGGCCTCCGTAGAAGAACCCTAGTGCCGGTGTCATTAACATGACTAGTGCTGTCGCAGTTATGACCCAGGCTATATCTCCGGCTCCCATTCTCATCTTCCTTTTTTTAACATTTGTTTACTTGAATATTTTTTACCTCTACAGCTATCGTTTAGTTATATTTAAAATATACGCATATGAAACATATTGATGCTTAATTATGTGCGTTTGTTGATTTTATTATCGTATGACATAAATGTTCATCCAATTTTAACCCAAAATATATCCTGATAATAAAAAATCGTTCAAAATTAAGCCTATAATTGAAAGTTTCTAAGCTATGGAAATAAGAAAGTTTCTACATACCTTGCACAAATTTACAGCTTTAAGTTAAAAATGTTGATAAAAAAAATAAATAACAATCGGTACAAGAAACCAATTAGCGTATTAAAAACCACGCATCAACTGTTGAATAAAAGCTATTAAAAGTCTTAAAATTCTAAACAAACTTATTCTCATTCTTTAATCTGTTGGAAATTAAAACCAACGTTGTTTTTACAACACGCAAAAAACCTTATAACATTACAAGCGCTTATTTTGGGTTGAAAAAGGCGTACTGGATGAAGCTTGGCACATATACGTTTCAACCTGAAAAGGCGGAGGGATTTGATTTCCATGTTTTACGTGTTAAAACAGAAACTGGCATAAGGATTCCGCCCGTGCAAGATATGTACAGTAATGTCGCTATTTTTGCAGACAATGTTGCTGTACGCAACCATCCTGATTGGATCTCTCGTTCACTGCTGGGACCGGCGAAAATGGGAAATAACAACTTTAACTTTTATTGGGATGTTGTGTGCGCTACTCAGCCAGAGCATAGGGCTGAACAATTAAACTACCTTGCAGACGTCGATGGGCGCTCACTTGGCGTGTGGTTAAATAGCCAATATTTTGCGGAACATGGACACTGCATCTGCCCCCGTTGCAGCAGTCTGTGGAAGAAAAGTGGGTTAAGCTGGGTTGAATGGCGCAGAAGAGAAGTTACCGAATATATTGCTCAGATTCGAGAAAAAGTCAAGAAGGAACTAGTTTTATGTATTCAGCCTGACCCTGTAAATTCTCTGGAGCGTTACGGCGTAGACTTTGACGACTTGGCAAAGTATACTGACGTCTTCAATGTCGTAATGTTTAGCAAAAACTATGCTACGCCTTGGTACTGGGAAATGCTCGCACGCGCCTTCAAAAAGCTACTAAAAAAGCCTTTTTATATTAGCTTTTACGTTTTCGGTCCAGGAGACAACCCTAAAGACGTCCCAACGACCCAAGAGTTGCTTACCACTAGTGTTCGTTGTGCAAGAGCAGGCACGAATGGGTTTCTGTACCTAACAGATGGCGCCAGTCAAATTCAAGCTTTCCAGAAAGCGGCTGTTGAAACGGTTGAACTTAGAAAAAAGCTAAGAAGTTATGGCGGCCAACCCGTGCAAGAATTCTTGGATTTTGTCGAAAGCTGGAGAAAAATCATATAGCTTTAGGATTTTTTTCTTTTTACAACACTATTTAGCTTCGCTGCATGTTATTTTTGATTCTTAAATCCGTTACATTTTTATCGAGTTAGCCTTAAGACTATGATGCGTCTGGAGCAATGCAATTTGAGTTTCGTCACAGATTTAACTAGAGCCGTTATAGCTCTATTCATCATAGTTGACCCTTTCGGTAATATTCCCATTTTTATAGGGTTAACTGAAAAGATTCCAGACGCCCAAAGAAAGAAAGTATATAACACCGCAACGCTCGTTGGCATGGCTTTGCTTCTCATTTTCGCATTTACAGGTCAAGAAATCTTTTCGCTTTTTGGGGTATCGATTTACAGTTTCGAAGTTGCTGGGGGAATCCTACTACTACTTATTGCAATCAGAATCTTGATGTCGGGCAACATACATGAGGAAGTTATATCTCCCGAAAGCTTGGGCGCTGTTCCCATCGCTATACCTCTTCTCGTGGGGCCCGGAGCCATTACCACAACTATATTGAACCTTCAAGCTTACGGTACAGCGATAGCGATTCTAGCAGTTTTGGTTGTTTTATCTTTAACATGGGTTATTCTCAGGTTCATAAACGGCATTTACAATGTCTTAGGCAAAACAGGCTCCTTAGTTATAGCAAGAGTTATGGCACTGCTTATTGCCGCCATTGCAGTGCAATACATTTTGATTGGCATAACTCATTTTATAGCATAAAGCCACTTCCAAACATTCCAAAGATAGTTGGAAAGAGTGGGCACTTTTTTGTTTAGAGCAAGAGAAAGGCCATAACGATATGGTGAGGTCAGGTTCGCATACGTACCTTTCTTGAAGGATACTATTGCTAACTAAACTCAACCTTAACAGCGCAGATTTTTGCAGCCTCTTTCCGATAACTTTAGAATTTTCCAGAAAAGCTGGAAGTATTTTAAAAGAGTTGCCTCCGGGATGTGCACCTCAAGATTCCTACCTCTTTTACATGCAAGATTGCGGCTTTCTTCTAAACAAAGTTGTTAATTATGAATCAAGTTTCTGCCCCATGAAAAAACACCTCTCCCCCTATTGTTTTCTATTTACTTCCTCTCTGCTCTGGCACGCGCTGGCTAAATTCCTTGACAATTGGATAGAATGCTGCCGAGAAATTCTCCTGCTGCAAATTCCTTTACTATCTGTCCGAATGCGTCAGGGTCGACCTTAAAGAAGTTGAACAATACAAATAAGGGGTCAGCGAATTTGTCGGAGATAAAATCCGCTTAATAGAGGGCATTATTGAAACCTCCACTATACCGCTAGCGCCAATAAAGGATTACCGCAAATAACACTTTTTTTACGTGCTTTTCAAAGCGACTCATTCCTTAATCAATTCCAAAAAGCAAACTATTTGACACAGAAGTGGGTTTGGTGTATCCTCGTTTAACCATATTCTACGATGGTTAAACGTGTGTTTCGGTGGCTGCTCAACAGGATAGTATTTGATCAAGCTTCCGGAAGTTATAAAATTTTTATAAAATGGCTGACAGCGATTACACAGCGTTATGGCTTAGAATAACGATCCTGTTACAATCATAATTACGATTTGAAGCTCTTAATTATGATTAATAATTATCCGTTGCCTGGATTGGACAATAGGAGCAAATATAATATAAATATATTAACCGCTAAAGCAATTAGAGCTTCCATTTGGGGAGTAATTTAGGAGAGGGGAGCTAGAGTATTATGAGAAATCAGGTAGCAGCAGCGAACATGCTCTGCCTTTCAGCAATAGTTGACATATTTCAGTTTTTGAACTATTCAGGTTCTGGAAATGTCGTTTATATTATGATGCTCGACACTCCTAAGGTCAATGAGAAAGGAGAATGAGAAACATGAAAAAACTACAAATCATAATAATTGTATTTTTAATTTCGTTTTCAATCTGCGCATTCGCGAGTATGCAAACTAAAGCTTGTGCTACCCCGAATGTTGCTGCTTACTTTGTGGTTTCTGGTTTTCCGAGTCCTGCTACTGCCGGTGTTTCTGGCACTGTTACGGTTACTGCTTATGACGCGTATGGTAACGTTGCTACTGGTTATACTGGTACGGTCCAGTTTACTTCTTCAGATGGTCAGGCGGTTTTGCCTGCTGATTCAACGCTTTCGTCTGGTACGGGAACTTTCAGCGTCACTTTGGTGACTGTTGGTTCTCAGTCGATTAATGTTACTGACACGGTGAATAGCTCGATTAATGGTTCTTTGGCTGTGACGGTTGATCCGAATGTTGCTACTCAATTAGTGGTTACAAGTTCAAGTGGGGTTCAGACTGCTGGTGTACCGTTTACTATATTGGTTAGGGCTGTGGATGCTTATGGGAATACGGCTACGAGCTATCTTGGGACGGTTGTTTTCACTACTTCAGACGTTGGGTTTGGTGTTAATTTGCCGACTTCTTACACGTTTACGGCTGAGGCTGCTGGTGAAGCGAGTTTTTCGGCTGTTTTGGTGACTGCTGGTTCTCAGTCGATTAATGTTACTGACACGGTGAATAGCTCGATTAATGGTTCTTTGGCTGTGACGGTTGTTGCGAATGTTGCTACTCACTTGGTGGTTACGAGTTCAGGTGGGACTGAGACTGCTGGTGTTCCGTTTACTATACTGGTTAGGGCTGTGAATGCTTATGGGGGTACGGCTACGAGTTATGTTGGCACGGTTGATTTTACCACTTCAGACTCTGGGGTTCACGTTTATTTGCCAACTCCTTACACGTTTACGGCTGAGAATGCTGGTGAAGCGAGTTTTTCGGCTGTTTTGGTGACTGTTGGTTCTCAGTCGATTAATGTTACTGATACTGTGAATAGCTCGATTAATGGTTCTTTGGCTGTGACGGTTGTTGCGAATGTTGCTACTCACTTGGTGGTTACGAGTTCAGGTGGGACTGAGACTGCTGGTGTACCGTTTACTATACTGGTTAGGGCTGTGAATGCTTATGGGGGTACGGCTACGAGCTATGTTGGCACGGTTGTTTTCACTACTTCAGATCTTGGGTTTGGTGTTAATTTGCCGAGTCCTTACACGTTTACGGCTGAGGATGCTGGTGAAGCGAGTTTCTCGGTTACGTTGGTCACAGCTAGTTCTGACGCCTCGATTACTGTTTTTGACGGTACGCTCACTGCTTCTGACACTGGCATAACGGTTGTTCATGGTTCTGCTGTGAGTGTGATGGTTTCTCCTGCTTCAGATTCGATTACGGCTGGATCAAGTGATACTTTCACTGCTTTGGCTACTGATGCTTATGGCAACAGTTGGGATGATACTGGCTTGGTTGCTTGGAGCATAAACACTGCTTCTGGAACCTTTACTGCTAACTCAGTCATGGTAACTGGTGCTGGAAGCTGGACGATTACAGCTACTGATCCGGACTCGGTTTATGGCACGGCTTCTTTGACAGTTACTCCTGCTGGTCTGGATCAATTTGTCTTTAGTACTGTTGGGACTCAGACTGCTGGTTCATTCAGTATAACGATTACTGCTGAGGATCAGTATGGTAACACGGCTACAAGCTATACTGGCACGCCATCTTTGAGTGATCTTTCTGGAACCATTAGCCCGACGAGTACCTCTGCTTTCGTGGGTGGTGTTTGGACTGGTTCAGTCACTGTCACTTTGGCAGGTTCTGACTCTATCACCGCTACTGACGGGGCTATCACTGGAACGAGTAACACGTTCACGGTTACTCATTCTTCTGTTGTGAGCATTGCGGTTAGTCCAGTTACTCAGACGATTTCTGCTGGTGCTTCTCAGACTTACTCAGCGACCGCTGCGGATTTGTTTGGTAACACATGGGATGTTACTGGTTTGGTTACTTGGAGTATTGACAGTGGCGCGGGCGGTTCTTGGAGTGGAGCTACTTATACGTCTGCTAATGCTGGTTCCTGGACGGTGAAGGCTACTCTCGGCGAAGTTTACGGTACTGCCAGTTTGACAGTGAATATTTACCAGATTACGGTTATTAGTGCTCACGGTAATCCTACTGCCTCGGCTTCGGTTAACGAAGGTGGCTCATTTACCGCATCGGTCACCAGTCCTGAATCTGCTGGTGTTGGCCAGCAATGGATCTGCACGGGCTACAGCATTGACGGCGGATCGATTTTTTCTGGTACAAGCTACACATTCATCGATATCCAGGCGAATTACACCATAACTTTCAACTGGCAAGAACAGTACTATTTGACTACAAGTACGAACTTTGGCTCTGTGCTTCCTGTTAGTGGCTGGTATGATGCTGGCTCTACTGTGACTCTTTCTGCTACTGCTCCATCCGCTGGTCTTAGTGAGCAGTATGTCTGGAATGGCTGGACTGGTACCGGAACTGGCAGCTACAGTGGCAATGATCTTCCAGCTGTAAATGAAGTTACGATAAATGGGCCTATCACTGAGACCGCTTCTTGGACTCATCAGTATCAGGTGACTGCTAGCTACTCTACTTCTGATGGCACATCTCCTACAGCCAACGTTGTTCTTTCAGGAACTTCATTAGGTTCACCTTCTTACACTACTTTGACGACTTCACCTCAGCAGGTCTGGTTGGATGCTGGTTCAAGCTGGAGTGTTAATAGCCCGATTATTGCTGGTTCAGGTACTGAGCAGTGGATTGCTACGGCTGGAACTTCAGGCACTATTGGTTCAGCGACTATGGTTGATCCGTCTTACGATCACCAGTGCTATTTGACGGTTACTTCTGCGTATGGTACAGCAAGTGGTTCCGGCTGGTATTCTGCTGGCTCAACAGCTTATGCTGGTCTCAGCACTGGGACAGTTTCTGGTGGTGCGGGCACTCAGTACGTCTTCACCAGTTGGGACACCGACGCTTCAGGAACCAACTACGTCCAAAGCAACGCAATAACGATGAACAGTCCTATGACTGCAACAGCTAACTGGCAAACTCAGTACCAGTTGACTTTCGCTGTGAGTGGAAGCGGATCGACTATTCCAACTGGGTCTAATGTTTGGGAGAATGCGGGTTCCCTTTCCATAACGGCTACACCTGACACCGGTTACACCTTCACCTATTGGTCATCCAGCTCAGGATCAATCACCTTTAACAATGATAATTCTGCTTCTGCAACGGCAACGATTGACGGAACAGGCACAATCACTGCGACTTTCGCTATTACCACCTCGCCTACACCGATAGTGTCTTCTCCGTCGCCTACACCGATAGTGTCTTCTCCGTCGCCTACACCGATAGTGTCTTCGCCATCGCCAACACCGATAGTAACTTCGCCGTCACCAACACCGAAAGGATCTTCGCCGTCACCAACACCATTGTATGTAGTGCTTGTCGCCGTCATAATCGTTGCCGCGATCATTTTAATTTCCATAGGAATAGCCCTCAAACGTTCAAGACGAAAAACAAACATCGCATTATCGAACTGAAGCGTTCATTTAGCAACGCCCTTTTTTGGGCTCATTTTCTTCTTTTTCAAACTTTAAAACGTAGCCTGTAGCCACAGGTGAAGGCAACCAGGCACACGGAGACAACTCTGGCCTTATTCAAAATTTTAGTGCTGTTTGAATTGTTCATTCTTTTATGTTAAAAGGCACCAGGCGGCTTGTTGAAGTGAGCTGAATTGTTTTTTCTGGGCAATTAGTTAATGCTTTTGAGTTGTATTTCTGTTGAACAATTTTTAAATGTCGCAAGGGATTTGGCAAGGTTTATTAAGTATGTATTGAGAGTTAATATTCAATACAGCTCTCAGGAGCCTGTTAAACATGGCAAAAGTCAAACCGAATGAACACATGTTCGGATTACGATTGACCTTTCACTGCTTAGGCATCAGCTGCTTAGCAGGCGCTGTGTTTCTACAAGTTCTAGTGTTCATGGATATCGCCTCTCAAGGCTTCTTCATGGGTGTAGAAAAAAACCCATTAATACTAAACACAGAAATAGGAATCACCGTTTTCTGCGTCGTTTACCTCCTATACTTATCCATCTCAAGAATCAGCTCATTCCTAAATTCGAGAAACTAAAACCCACAATCTTTTTCTTTCCTCTTTAAGCCTCGCTATTTCACTTCATTAAAGAAATAGATTTATAGAATTAATTTTTTTATTCTTGTAATTTTATCAGCTATGTTTTGATTTTGATACTTAGTCTCTCTTTCTCCATTCTCGATCTCACATGTTAAAAATTGACGTATTTATGTCATTTTGATTCATTACCGATGCTGCATGTGAAACCGGTTGCTGCCAAAATCGACACCAATCTGCTGAAAAGAAATGAAATACATTGGAAAATATACATGTATATGTCATAAGGTTTTATCAATAGTCTTCGCCGTTGAAAATTCATGCAAAGGCGAAATAGAGCTGTATCACTCCTGCTGATGCCAATAACTGTCTTTCTTTGGTGTATTGCGTGGAGCCTTTACTGGATAGGTCAAAAGAGAAACAACATCCCGAAACCAAAATTGTCAGTTCAGAAAGAGCTAGTCATCTTTGTGGCGACATCAGAATAGAAGTATGCAACCTGAACAGCATTGTTTAGAGAAAATTTTTCTCACTCTTTTATGCTTCAACGTTTTTGCTTTTACAAGAAGGACATTTATTGTTTTTTAGGCCCCATCCCATCGCCATCCCAATTGCATTTCGTACAATGATTGAACTTTATCGTACGAACGCTATGATCGGTCTCTGAGTAGTGAAAGATGTAGACTATGAAAATCTTCTTGGTTTCTGATATCTGATATGTTACGGTTTGGGAAATATGGCTTATATGTTTTTTTACTTGTTTAAGAAGAAAGGCACATGGAGAGGAATGGTGTTGAGACTTCATTATGGGTTTTATGGTTGCTCTCTCTTTATTCTTATGGATTTTTTTACGCAATATTTAAATGATGTTGGATGGAAAGTTGTGCTACTTATCTTGACAGGAAAGGAGAGGAGAAGAATATCTTAAAGTTTAGTTAGCTGTTCCTTTGTTTCATGTCCACTTCTGTCAGGGGGGGATTTGTTAGTGATAACGCAAAGTTTGGTTTTGGTAGTGGGGAACTTTTGCTTCTCTGGTTTTATTTCAGAATTGGTTGTTAGTGGTTTTGTTGCGTAAGAATCGAGATCGCCTCTGAATTGTTGTGGCTGTTTTGGCGGCTGCAAATGGGGGCGTGAGTAAAATTTGGTTGTAAACGGGGAAGAGGGCTTTAATGCGTGAAGATTTGGGGTTAGTAGGTTATAGTTATGTTAGGTCGTTATAGATGCAGATAGAAGTTAAGTTGTCTATAGATATACTGGAAATACGTTGGAAATTTTGATATATTTCCGTTTTTTTCATACTTTCTTTAATAAGAGTTGAAGCTAATAAGTTACCGCTGAAAAGAGAGTTGATACATGTGGGAGAAGGAGAAGGGCATCAGGGCATGCCTTCGATGCAGGTTATCATAGCTGCGTTGAATGAGGGCGATGGATCAGGGCTCAATGAAATCAGAATGAAATCAGCTGTCAAGATTCCAGCTTTTTGTTCCCTGTCGTTAAATGTGCTCTACTCTTTTGCGAAGTTGGAATATTTTGCTTGTGGAAATTTCATAGCCGTTTCCGGAGCTGGTGAAAAATGGTAGTTACGCATTCCAATTCTGGAGCTTTGCCGGCAAAAGTCTCCGCGTGTTTCAAAGCTGCTCAGCGTTTGAATTTCAATGTGGCCGTTGTCATTCCTGCTTTTAATGAAGAGAAAAACATTGGGGATGTGCTTTACCGATTGAAAAGCATCGGTTACGGTAATATCCTGGTAATTGATGGCTTATCCGAAGACGGTACCCTGAAGGTAGCTGCTCAGAATGGAGCGAAGATTGTTTTGCAAGACGGGCATGGCAAAGGTCAAGCCATCAGACAGGTTCTAAACAACAGTTATTTAGATTCAGATGTCTTGGTCTTGATGGATGCAGACGGGTCTATGTCCCCTGAGGAAGTGCCACGTTTCGTTGAAGCTTTGCGCGGGGGGGCTGATGTGGTTAAGGGCTCCCGTTTCATCGATGGTGGCGGGACTTATGACATGACGGCAACTCGCAGAATAGGCAATGCTCTAATGGCTTTTGCAGTAAATATTTTATTCGGCGCAAAATACACTGACCTGTGTTATGGTTTTGTTGCTTTCAACAAGAAGGCGATTCAAAAGTTGGCTCCGCTTTTGGAGTCCAATAACTTTGAAATAGAAACTGAGATTTTCATAAAGGCAAAGAAGTTGGGACTTAAAATTTTAGAAGTTCCAAGCGTTGAGTACATGAGGAAAAATGGAAAATCAAACCTTAATGCTTTTAGCGATGGGTTCAAAATCCTTAAGACTATACTTGATGCATCCATAAAAGATTGATTTAGGTAAATTCAAAATAGCACTGCTCAGCTTTGTTTGAATTGTGGACTTACAATAGTCAATCTAATGCGATTTTGATGATGACCTTTTGTAGCTTTTCAATTAAATCTTATGAGAACTCTGATGGATTTCCTGTTTTGGAATTAATGAAATTTATTTTTTAGCGTTGTGGAACATTTTCTTGAATTAAAGAGCGTTGTTGAATTATGGAAACTGTTGATAAAAAACTGAAAGTAGGTGTAGTTGGATTAGGGAAGATGGGTTTGCTGCATGCTAGTCTATTAAATGTGCTCCCTGAAATTCAGGTAGTTGCCTTGTGTGACAAAAGCGCTTTGATGAATATGCTTTTCAAGAAAGTGTTTTCTAAAAGAGATATTAGTGTGGTAAATGATCTCATGAAGCTTTCCGGTATGGATCTTGATGCTGTTTATGTGACAACGCCCATTTCGTCGCATTATCCTATTATTAAGGAGCTGTTCGCAAAAGGGACTGCTCGGAACATTTTCGTTGAAAAGACCCTTTCTTCAAATTACAATCAATCTAGAGAATTATGTGAACTCGCTAAGAAAGTCGGCGGTTTGACCATGGTTGGATACATGAAACGGTATTCTGTTGTTTTTGGAAAAGCAAAGCAGCTGTTGATGCAAGGAGATCTGGGCGAACCACAATCTTTCAAAGCATATGCATTTTCATCCGATTTTCTCGGTCTCACAAAAGAGTCAAAATCTTCTGCACCACGTGGTGGCGCAATTAGAGACATCGGCTGTCATATAATAGATTTGACGCTATGGCTGCTTGGAGACTTCGAGGTTCGCGATATCACGTCTTGTACAAAAACTGGAATAGACTGTGAAACTTCAGTGTCCTTCAAAGTAATGAATTCTGTTGGAATGGGCGGTCAGTTCGATGTATCCCAATGTGTCCCCAATTATAGACTGCCTGAATTCGGTTGTTCCATTGAATGCCCAAAAGGAAAAATTGATGTAAATGATGATCGACTACGTTTAACCCTAGGAGATGGGACTCAAGAAATCTGGTATAGACACGATCTCAAGGATAATGTGTGTTTCGCATTGGGAGAAACTGAATATTTCAGAGAGGACCAAGAATTTATGAATTCGTTAAAAGAGAACCGAAAGTGTGAACCTAATTTTGATGCTGCTTCAAAAGTTGACTACATTATTGACGAAGTGAGAAAAGGGGTTGCTTCGTATGAATGATGAAATGCACAGGTTGCTAATTGTCGGTGACAATCCTTTTCAGGGAATCAGTCATCTCTCACAAGAACGAGCCAGAAGTAGAGATGAGACCGATGTTTCGCAGGCGGATCAAGCAGCTGACGTTGTCCTGGCCTCTCTCAAGAATGGTGCAGACGGTTTCTCATTTTCTGTGAGTGAGCGCACTCTGTCGATTCTACAGACATTGCGTGAAAGAAAAAGCATTGACCAAATAAACCTTTATCCGATGGTGCCATACGCTTTCGAGTATGTGAGAATTGCTACTCAGACTGGAACACCTGGTTTGGTGAAGAGGTTCGGGAAACAAGTGGCGTTATCGGGTGATATTAGAGCAGTTTTGGAGGGGTTTTGGTCTGTTGTCAGAGTTGATCCCGAAGGTTTCGTGAATACTTATCTCGCTTATGAGCTGTCAAGAATAAAATCCTCAGCTGGTAAACAAGCAAACTTGGTTTCTGTTTGGCTTAATGAAGTAATAGGTGATATGGGTCTGGCTCTTGACTTAGATTGGCTTTTCAGATCCTTCATAAGTTATCTCTCTAAAAGAGGAATAACACCTGGGTTTAACACCAGGAATTTTCCTTATCTTGTGAGAAAATTTAACGAATGGAACATTAACTTGGATAAAACACTGATTGTTACTCCTTTCAACAAAGCTGGTTTTCAGATGAACCCTTCAAAAGAAGAATGTGAAAAAACCCTGCAAAGCCTCCACAGTCCAACTGTGCTGGCTATTAGCGTGTTGGCGGCAGGGTACTTCAAGCCTGCTGAAGCGCTTGACTACATAACTAGTCTTGGGAACTTGAAAGGCGTGGTTGTGGGTGTATCTACAGAGCAGCAAGCCCGTGAGTTGTTTCCGCTCTTCAAAGCACAATTCTAAGAATGGAATATCATTACATTATTCGAACGTTACTAAAAAGAACTAACCAAAAGCTTTGAGTAATGTTTGAGCGACTTATGAACAATAAAAGGTGGCCTCCCATAAGTAGCCCACTACATCAAAATGGTCACATGCTTCCTGTGTCTTTTGTGTTTCAGCGAGATGAAAGAATTTGAGAATTGTCCATCTGAACGGCTTCCAGTTCGCAACATTGCTGCTTCTCTGCTTTCTTATTTTAATTCCCACAGTTGCCTCTGCGTTTGCTGCTCCCACTGCTTCTCAGGCAGATGCGGCGTCAGCAGTCGCTTCGGCTCAGAACCTGCTTTTCAACTGCTACAACGCTGCTAAAGCAGCTGGAGGCACGGGTGCCAACGTTACTGTATTGCAGGTTGCTCTTAACGACGCGGGTGGGTCGTTGTCAAATGCAGAATTGGCTTATTCCAATGGTGATTACAATTCAGCGATCAATTACGCGAATCAGTGTCAAAGTGCCCTCAGCAACTTTTTCTCTGAAGCAAATGCTCTAAAAGCAAGTGGAGAGCAGCAACAAAGTCAAACCTTAATTATTTTTGTCGGATCTATTGTTGATGCTTTACTCGCCGTGGTTGTTGGCTACGTGATTTGGTTTCTATTGAAAAAGAAGTACGCAAATTAATGTGGATGTGCTGAAATGGATCTTCTGAAGGTCAAAGCCATTCTTATCGTTTCCATTGCGGTTTTAGCATTACTTGTAGCCTCGCCTGCTTTACAGAGACTTCTAGTTTTCCCTCAGACAACCTCTTTCACCGAACTTTGGCTTCTAAGTTCCCAGCAGAGTGCACAGAACTACCCCTTTGATATTGCGCAAAATAAAAACTACAACGTAACATTGGGAGTGGGGAATAATCTGGGTAACTTTGCCTACTACCTGGTTGAAGTGAAGTTCCGTAATGAAACCCAGTCGGCTGCTGACAGTTTCAAATTCACACCAAGTAGCTTGCCCTCATTGTACAATATTACGGTCTTTGTTGCAAACAAAGGAATTTGGGAGCAGCCTCTGATTTTTTCGTTCAATTACAACTATGATAATAATCTTTCTCTAGTCAACTTTAATGATTTGATACTTAACGGTGTGACCTTGAACCTTAAAGGAAATTCAGCGTCATGGGACTCGGAAAAAAGCGAGTTTGTCGGGAACTTGTTCTTCGAACTTTGGATTTACAATAGCACCATCGGCAGCTTTCAATATAATGACCGTTTCGTAAGTCTATTCTTAAACATGACAGTATGAGAATCATGCACGTCTTTTTCTTTGGGAACAATAAACTGAGTAAATAGGCTGCGGGCAAACTTGCTAATACTAATCTGGTTGTTCATTGCCATATTCTTTGTGGGCTTTTCCGGAGCATACTATCTTTACATGAAAAAGATGGCAAAAAAAACGTGGAACCTTAAAATTGATGAAGAATATCAGCCTTCAGTTGCCATTTTAGTACCTGTACATAACGAAGAGAAGACGATTCAACTCAAACTGAGAAATTTAAGCAAAATCAATTATTCACCTCAAAAAATTGAAGCAATCATCGTAAATGACGCCTCAACAGATAACACTTTAGAAGAAGTCCATAGATTCGTTGCTTCCAACCAAGGGCTGAAGATAAGCGTATTTGACAATCAAACGCATTTGGGGAAAACCAACTGTTTAAACCTTGCCTTGAAATCTGTAAGTGCCGACGTCATAGTCATTTCTGATGCAGACTGCTTCTGGTCCTCTGATATTCTTCTGAAGGCTTTGCCGTATTTGTCTGATTCATCGGTCGGCGCAATTACTGCAGGAGAATTGCTGCTTAATCCTCAGGATTCTTGGGTTACTCGGGGCGAACAATTCTACGATGACAATGTGCAGTCCATCCATGTTGGTGAATCAAAAGTTCATTCTACGATATTCTTTTACGGCGGATTTGCAGCCTACAAACGCAGCCTTCTCGGCGAATTTGACCATGATGTAGATGACTCAGGAACCGCGTTGAACTTGGTACAGAGAAACAGTCGAACCCTTTTGATACCTGAAATAGCGTTCTATACACCCTTCCCAACATTGTGGAAGAATAAAATAACCTTGAAGGTTAGGCGAGCAAGCAACCTGCAGCAATTGGAAGCTAAATGCTTGAATTTTTTACTTCAAAGAAAACTTGTACTTCCCAAGCGAATAGCAATTCCAGAAATTATCCTTCTTATATTTAATCCGCTAATTCTCGTTGCATTAGCAGTAGTTTCAATTTTCGTTTTCATTCAGTATCCTCTGCTATTGCTCGCCTTGCTGCTGATATTTTGTCCCGCGCTCTTAGTCGAGAAGATAAGAACAACTGTTGTTGAAGCGGTTCTAAATAACTTCATCCTGTTACTTGCCTTAGGTTCTTTCTTCACAAGAAAAAAATTTAAGTTCTGGAAGACAATTCAAGAATCGCGAACTCTCATAACAGAGAGCGCGTTAAAGGAGAAAAATTTGATCTGATTGATGTGATGGAACTTGATTAAAGTTGGTTTTATCGGTCTTGGACAAATGAGCAAACAGCATCTAGTAGCGGATTGGAATCTTGCTTTTAACGGTAGTTCTTGTTGTTTTGTTAAGTACATCGGCGGTCGTTTGCTGTGGCTGTCGGGTAAAATAATAAACGGAATTGATCTAAGGGAGATGTGAAAACATGGTTGAGACATACGTTCCTTTAGCCATCCAGAATTTTTCTTGCGACCAGCTAAAGGATCTTCAATTGGCACTTTTGCAGAAGCAAGTTCGCAGGGTCTACGAGAAAAGCAGTTTTTACCGTGAAAAATTCGATAGGGCAGGGTTTGCTCCGTCAGAAATAAAAGCCTTAGACGACGTAACCAAGATACCTCTTACCACGCGGGAGGAGTTAGAGCAGAATTTTTTCAATACTCTCGCTATTCCTTATTCAGAAGTTGCGACTATTCGTCTTTCGAGCGGGACCACTGGGCATCCGTTGAGGATTGCTCATTCTGCGCGAGATGTTGCAATGATTGCGGATGCTTCTGCAAGGCGGCTCCTTTATCATGGGGTCTCCGGTAAAGACGTTGTCCAGATAACTTCAGCTTACGGCATGTGGCAGGGTGCGTGGTCCATGCACTGGGGCGCTGAGAAGATAGGAGCGTGCATTCTTCCTGTTGGACCAGCGGATACCGAAAGACAAATCCTTCTGATTAAACAGTTTAGGACAACAGTTCTTTACGCTGCCACTAATTATCACTTTAGAATATTAGAAGTTGCCAAATCGCTTGGCGAAGACCTTAGTAAACACCATCTCAAAACTGCATTTTGTGTGGCGGAAAAACCTACAAGGAGTCAAATTGCTACCCTTAGGAAGGAATGCGGATATAAAAAAGTTGTGAGCGATTATGGCGCAACGGAGTTTCCTGGATTCTCTGTTAACTGCAGAGAAGACGGAGAAGTTCATCATATTTGGGCGGATTATTATCTCGTGGAGATTGTTGACCCTGAGACTCATGAGCCTCTCGGTGAAGGAAAGAAGGGCGAACTCGTAATTACCAGTTTGCAAAGGGAAGCTTTTCCTTTGATGAGATATCTTTCGCGTGACATAACAACTCTTATTGGATTCGAAAAATGTGCGTGCGGGTTGAATCATCCTAAAATCTGTGCTGACATAGACAGAGAAGATTACATGACAAAAATACGTGGAGTTACAGTCTTTCCGAGTAACGTTGAATTCCTACTATGTAAATTCAATGAATTGACGGGGAAGGCCCAAATAATTGTTGATAAGCGCACGCCAAAACATGAAACCACACTTAAAGCAGAAGTCACCTCTTCATTGTCTCCGTCTGCTGAACAATCCCTTAAACAAGAAATTGTCGCCGAGATCAAAAACCGTGTGGGCATAACCTTCAATGAAGTTGTCTTTATTCCCTCAGGTCAACTGGAAAACAAATATAGAAAAGTTATAATCGAAACTTAATGTTCGCTAAAAATTAGGTGCTTTGTAGGAAGTAGTTTTATGCTGTTTTGTTTTTCTGTTTCTCACAAGAATGCAAATTTGCCCGTGCTTGAGGCTATTAATATTCGTAATGAGAATGAGTTTGTGCATGATCTTTGTTCGGAAGGCATTGTAAAAGAATGCGTCATATTACAGACTTGCCATCGTGTTGAGATTTACTGCACGATACCCAGTCAAGACAAAGACAACGCAATAAAGCAGGTTCAAAAAGTTTGGAGTACAACTGCTGGAGTAAGCCTTGACATTATTAGCAAATTTGCTAAGATATACTGCGAAAGAGAAGCGATTGAGCATCTTTTCTTCTTGGCTTCTGGTTTGGAATCGATGATTTTGGGCGAAGCCCAAATTCTTGGTCAGGTTAGAACCGCTTTCTTAGCTGCTAAAAAACGTGGAACTTCTGGTTCTTTGCTCGATCAAGTGTTCATGAAGGCGATAAATGTTGGCAAGCGAATTAGGACGGAAACCAAAATTAATGTGGGCTCTGTTTCGGTAAGTTCAGCAGCAGTTGATCTTGCGGAGAATGAGCTTGGCGATTTGACATCGAAAAAGGTTTTGATAATTGGGGCGGGAGAAGCAGGTTCGTTGGCGGCTGAGGCGCTAAGGGGTCATTCAGTTTCGGCAATAACTGTTGCAAACAGGACTCTTTCTAAGAGTCAAGTTCTTGCGGAAAAGGTATCTGGAGTAGCCATTCCTTTTAGTGATGTTTTCGCTGCGATTTCTCGTGCTGATTTGGTCATTGCGGCTGTCTCTGTGAAGGAACCGCTGTTGACTGAGAAGCAATTATCTTCCTACATGGTTAATTCGTTGGAGTCGAAGCAGACGCTTATGGTCGATATTTCGCAGCCGCGAGCTATTGAAGAAAATGTTACTTCTTTTCCTGGGGTTCGCTTGAAGACTATTGATGATTTAAATCAGATAATTGCTTGGAACCTAAAAAACAGAGCTGCAGAAGCTGAAAAGTCGAAGGTTATGATTTCTGACGAATTGAATCGCTTCGAATTAGAGTTGTCAAAGCTTGCTGCGCAACCTATAATTAATGGAATCTGCCGAAGCTTTGAAGAGATTAGACAAAGAGAACTTGCGCGAGCTATTCGCAAGATGCACGAATCGGATGAGCGGAAGCTCGCCGTTTTGGAGCGTTTTTCAAAGGAGTTGATTGAGAGAGTGGCTCAAATTCCTGTCACTCAGTTGAAGAAGGCTGCTCTGAACGGAGATGAGACTGTACTATCGACCGCGGAACAGTTGTTCCAGATAAAAAGCGAGAACAGAAGCTTAAATGCTGCTTGAAATAAGCACTTTTGGCGTTCACCAAATAAAATAACTGGTCAACTTCGTATTGCGAGAATTGTTTTGTTCTCAAATTATCACCTAAATTCAGTTATTAGTCTGACTTTGTAGGCGATAATTTCTTAACTAGAACCTTTGTCGAGTGTATTCTCATTTCTCTTTCTTCCTCAGGTTTTGGTAATAACAAATTTTGGCTCAGGTGTCCTTAGAAATGGAAAATTTTTTGAAAAGATGTGCTGCTTATTCGCAAAGGTCAAGAAGTCTAGAGGTGCCTAATGCTATAGCTTCCCAGGTGTTTCATTATGCACGTTTTGAGTTTGAAAAGCCCATAACACATTTCGAAAGCGCTCTGGTGATTTTTTCTGTGGATATAGATGTCGGTAATAAAAAACTTGGTTTGATCAACAAGGGAAGAAATGATATCTTTGTTCACAAGTTTTATAATGAGTACCATGTTGGGGAAATTGAAGAGCAGACAATTCCTTTGCTTCTTGATCTGTTCAATTCGCGTGGAATCCCTGTTACTTTTGCCATAAGAGGGCAGTTAACTGAGGTAGATAATACTCTTTTGCCTCTTCTTCTTGATTCACCCGTGAAGCATGATATAGGCGGGCACGGGTACACGCATAAGAATTTCAGTATCCTCTCTCGAAAAGAGGCTGAGAATGAACTTGAATTGCTTTCAGTTGGTTTGAAAAATTACGGTATCACGGCTAAAAGTTTTGTTTTCCCAAGAAATGTAGTGTCTCATGTTGACTTGCTTGAGAAATTTGGCTATGAATGTTACAGAGGAGCGGGTAATTTCTTGAATGATGGCATGTACATTAAGAGAATCGGGCGTATTTATGATGTTCATCCGAGTGTCTATCTTGATCAAAACATGTATGTTTCTATGCTAAGAACGTTCTTGGAGATTGCTATTAGGAAAAGAACGCCGCTTCACTTTTGGTTTCATCCTTGGAATTTCGGAGAAACTGCTAAGCAGGCTAGGAAGAACATTGATGCTATTCTAACACCATTAGTTGACTATGCAAAAGCCAGAGAGGAATGTCAAATGTTGCAATTTAAAACTATGTTTTCAGCAGCCAAAAAAGCAGACAGCAAACTTAACACCGAATAATTTGTGCGTCATCCTTTTGATCACTTGGTCGTTATTTATATTAAGAATAGGTGTACTGTAATTGATTGGCAATTCAAGCGGGAATTATGCTCGAACTTTTTTGCCAGGGGACGAATCTTCGATTGTAAGTCTTTTCAATTCTCAGAATGAAAATTTGGCGGGATTTGTGCCTAGAACAGTTGATTATTGGCGTTGGTGCTGTCTAAATCGTCCTGATGTTGACGAGAAAGGAATACTAGTCATCATCAATGGAAAAGAAATCGTTGGGTATGTTGTAGTTGGAAAATCTGGAGATGTCTGGGAACTCTGTTATGATCAGCGTCGCGATGGAAAAGCCATTGTCGCAAGACTCCTGAATTGGGCATTAGATTATGCTAAGAGTTTGGGTAGCGACTCTGTTGTATTAAACGCGTACGTTGGAGACCGAGTAGTTCGCAAAGTGTGCCAAGAATTGGACTTTGCTGAGGCGCCATCCGAACCGATGTTTCTAAGTGTTCTTGACTTGCCTGAATTGGTTTGCAGCATTCTTAGAGCAAAGAAGCTAAGCTCGGATTCAGATGAAATTTTCTGGTTCAATTTGAAGAATTGCCCCCCTTGGTGTATTGACAGTTTTGGTGTGAAGCTTGGAGAGAATGGCGTTGTCGTTATCAAAGAACCGGCGAGTTTTTCGAAAACAACTATAGATACTGAAATGTCGACTCTTGTTGCTCTTATGTTTGGAAATGAAAATGTTAAGAAAGCCATATTGGCTTCCAAAGTGCGTTTCCATCCTTTTTGGAAAATTATTAGCGTTGAAAAATTTCTTCATAGACTACAAATCAATACTCCTTGGTTTGTACCAAAAGCAGACATTGGGTAGGATTTTTTTGAGTCAAGAGATGAATTTGCAGTACTTGTACCGGAAGTTCCGAGACGAGGACGAAGCTGCTCTGGAAGAGTTATTGAGGAATACTTTTCCGAGTTTTAAGGAAAACAATTTGTGGCTTTGGAAGTACAAGTTGAATCCCTCCTTCAAGAGTTCGCTCGTGATATTGGCTGAAAAAGACGGCGAAATAGTCGGTTGCAACTATTGGATGCTTAGAGAACTCAAGTTGTTGAGCAATTTGCATGTTAAAGTTGCTTTGGGCGCTGACATTGCAGTCCATCCCAAACACAGAGGTTTTGGGGTAGGTACTGAATTGATGCGGTATCCCCGTATCTATGGCGCATTCAAGGAAAAGGGTGTTCTCTTGAGCTACATGTTCGGTCGCCCCGAACTAAGTAAAAAGTTTTACGAACCTGCCGCAGGATACACTGTGGCTCCTAACTGTACACTAACTTACAAGAAACTTTTCAATTGTAACCAGTTGAAAGATAGATTCCAAAAAATAGATCAAGCTGTTAAATCAAACGAAGAGTTGAAAAGAAAACTCAAAGATTTAGCAATGTGTATTTCCTTTAAGCTTAAAGGTGCACCTGAATTTTCGGTGCATATCGAACCTGAAATGGTTTATTTGAACGAGGGAAAAGCAGAAAAACCCGATGTAATCATTGAAGGAAGCTTACCATTATCTTCTTTAGTACTTACTGGAACGGTGGGCACAGGTGACCTGGTGAAAGCGTGGCTTACGGGCAAATTCAAGATCAAAAAGGGTTTACGGCATATTTTTAAAATTAGGAAAGCCTTCAAACTCTTCCAGGCAGCTTTAAAATAAATCATAATCTCATAAGTTAGGTGCAAATTAAAATAGTTCATTTTACAAGGGTATTGTGAAAAATATGAAAGTTTTACTCTGCCAAGGTTATTTAGGATCACCATCATTAGGCAAGCCGATAGTTTTTCCCTTAGGCTTAGCATACATCGCGTCTAGCATCAAAGCTGAGCATGAGGTGTATTGTTGGGACCCGAATATTGCCCAAAACCCAATGAGTGAATTGCCTCGGTTGTTAGAGAAAATAGAACCACAAGTCGTTGGCCTGTCTCTTAGAAATGTTGACAGTTCACTATATGCCGATCATGAATCGTATTACCTTCAATTTGTATCATTCCTAAAGATTATTAGAGAAAAATTGCCTTATTGCAAAATTGTGGTCGGTGGAGCTGGTTTTTCGCTATTTGCTGAAGAAATAATGAGCAGAAATTCTGAGATTGATTTTGGAGTCGTTTTTGAAGGGGAGCAATCTTTCGCTCAGCTTCTAAGAAATATGGATCATCCTGAAAGAGTCAACAACTTGGTTTTTCGGAAAAATGGTCGAATCTGCTTTACGGAGCCAAAGTATATCGAAAACTTTGAAGCGTCTGCTTTCCCTTCTCGAGAATTATTTAATCTGAAAGAGTACCGAAAGAAACCATATTCGATCAATTTGATGACTAAAAGAGGCTGCGAATTTCACTGCATTTTCTGCCCTAACGCCTTTATTTCTGGTTGTCGTTACCGATTAAGGTCACCTAAGAATGTTGTTGATGAAATTGAGCAAATGAAAAACTATTTTGAACTTGACAATTACTATTTTGCTGATTCCACCTTTAACTATCCATACGATTATGCAAGAAAAGTATGTCAAGAACTTGCCGCCCGAAAGCTTGGCACTGATTGGACGGCTGATTTCACTCCTGCATTTATGAACGAATCTTTCATAAAAGAGGCGGTTCAATCTGGCTGTAGCATGTTTGATTTTTCGCCAGACGGTGCCTCAGATAATGCTTTGGCGGCTCTTCGAAAAGGCATTTGCATGAAAGATATTAAAAAAACTATATCATCAGTTAAAAAGGTGGAAGGCGCGCGAGCAACTTTTAATTTTATGTATGACTTGCCGAGATACAACTCTGAACATATTGCTGGACTTACTCGGTTGATTCCACAAATGGAATGTTCGCTTCGTGAAAAGCTTTCTGGTATATATATAACAAAAATTCGGATTTATCCTCACTCGCAACTCTACAATCTTGCTGTTAAAGAAAAAATAATTTCTAAAGACACAAGTATTCTTTATCCAACTTACTATTCATCAGCATCATTCTCTTCTAAAGTTGAAAATGTGATTGCGGATTTATCCGGCAAATCTTGTATCGTGATTTCAAAATTAAAAGGTGGTTTAATAAAGTCATAGTGATTTGAATGAACACAACGTCTAGAATTAAGAAATCGAAACAAATGATTCGGCTCGTGAGACCTTACGAGCTTTCAACAAGCGATTTAATATACCCTATATTTGTTAGAGAAGATGGACGAAAGTTTGAAATTCCCTCGATGAAGGGGCAGGAATATCTTGCTTTAAACGATGCTGTGAAAACCTGTGAGAAGGTTATCGAACTGGGAGTTCCTGCAGTCATGATTTATGGAGTGATAAAACGAAAGGATTCTGACGCTTCCGTGTCTCTGCAAAAAGACGGTTTCCACACGCAAATCTTCAAGAAACTAAAAAACGAATTTGGCGACAGCTTGGTTCTAATATCAAATATATGTCTCTGTGACTACACAAAAGACGAGTATTGCGTTTATACCCAAAACGGCAAAGTATTAAATGAAAAAACTGCGGCCATGTTAGGAAAGATAGCTGCTGTTCATGCTGCAGCGGGTGCTGATGTTATTGCTCCTGCAGCTATGGCTGATGGTCAAGTCCGGCATATTCGAGCAGCATTGGACGCTGGGGGGTTTGACGATGTTGCAATTATGTCATATATCAAAACGGATAGTTGCTTGTTCAAACCGTTCTTTAAAGCGATGTCGCAGTCAGAAGCTCCACGGGTGGGCGTAGACTCTAGTAAATTCAGGGTTGACATAATTAATGAGAAGATGTTTATGCAAAAAGTCGACTTGGATATTGGAGAAGGTGCTGATATGGTAATAGTCAAGCCTGCTTTAACGAATCTAGACTTGATTCTAAGAGTCAAACATGAATATCCTCATGTGCCCATTGCAGCTTATCAAGTAAGTGGAGAATACGAGATGATCAAACTGCTCAGTGAGCATGCTAACATGAACGAGGATGAGGTGCTCCTGGAGACTTTGAACTCGATTAAGAGAGCCGGTGCAGACATGATATTGACTTATTATGCTCTGCAAGCTGCCGCATTATTAAGATCAAATAATTCTTAAGTTGGAATTACTGGACGACGTTTGACTTAGTTGCCGAAACATCATTTATTTGCGAGGGCGTATGGTCTCTTTTATAAGAGAAGTTAGCAAGAAAGCTACGGCGCGCTAGCCCTTATAACAAATAAGCAACTGCTCAAATTTCTCGCTGTAGCCCTGTTCGTTTTTTGGCATTTGACTCTTGAGCGCGCTTTTTGGGTTTTTCTTCAAAATAAGGTAGTGAATAGGATTAATGAAAATACTCTTCTTGTTCTCTTCTTCCTCTCAAAAATCAAAACACAGCACGCGCTCTAATGCCTACTGTCATAGAATACTCAACATTGAGCAACATTGCAGGCGATTAGGTGCTGAAACGGATACCCTCTTCCTTAAAGACCTCTTTTTCAAATCTCCTTTATTGATTCAGACATTGAATCTTCCATCTGTGTTAAGATATTTAAGAAGTTTTGACGTGGTGCACGCTGGAGGACCTGGGGCAGCTTTCTTTTGTGCGCTAGCAACGCGGCTAATAGGACACAATACTATAGTTGTCTACGATGTGCACAGCGACGCGCTTACTGAAAGACGTTTGATTAAAAAAAATTCATTTGATTTCGCTGGCTATTTCACGGAATTTCAGACCCTTTTGACGGAATACGTTGCATTACGGGGTACAAAATATTTCATAGCGTCATCACCTGAAATTAAACGCCGATTCCTTAAACGCAAGCCTAGTCATATCAAACCAGAAAATGTTGAGGTTATTCTTAATGGAGTGGATTTAGAGCAATTTGTGCCTGAAAAAGATGATGATACTTGGGTTGCGAGTAAACCCCACATGTTCACTGTTACTTATGCCGGTTCATTCAGCAGAATCGAGGCAGTTGACAATTTGATTTCAGCTGCAGAAATGCTCAGCAATGTAGAAGATATTAACTTTAAATTTATCGGTTTTAGTGAAGAAGAATTTAACATTAAAATAAACATCCAGAAAAGATTAGGAAACAGGGCATTACTTATTGATTGGCTACCTAGGAGCAAACTTCTCACTGAACTTCAGAAATCGGACGTTTTGGTGATACCTGCTGATGCAAGTACTCGCGAGCAGTCTGAAAATAGATCAGCTGTGTTTGTTACGAAATTTGCTGAGTTCTTAGCAGTTGGAAAGCCGGTCATTGTAACGGAACTCGATCTGACATCAAAAATAGTTGAAACTTTTGACTGTGGTTTTGTTTGTAAACCAACTGTTGAGTCTATCGCAGAGGCTATCCTGAAAGCAAAGGGAACTTCGAGGGATATTCTTTTCATGAAAGGACAAAATGGAAGGCGATTTGCTGAGACTGAACTTGACGAAAACTTGATCTGTAAGAAATATCTTCAATTCCTTAATAGAATCATAAAACAAAACGACACTTGAGTTCAGCTTCCTTTTGACTCACCTGCAATATCTCTTCATCGTCTATGATCACGCCCGAGGAAAGTGAAAGCATACAGCGAGTTCCTCGGTTTATTCAACCATGCCTAAGGAAATAGTCTTTTGAAAAATGAAACAGATTAATAAAGCCCAATAGAACAAAATATTTCCCAAAGGAAAGCAAGTTAATAAAAATGTCGCAAATTTCGGCTCAATTAATGCGTTTCTTCGGCATGTACGCGCCATCACGAAGTGTGCGTATTGCAATGTATCGTAAGGCTGGAATCCGGATAGGCAAGGTGGTAGAATTCGGTACTAACATATGGTTGGATATTAATTTCAGGAACCTGATAAATATCGAGGATAATGTTCTTCTAGCAGGTCACATTCAAATTCTTTCGCATTCTTTTTTAATGTATGGCTATGAAAAAGAAGGGTTTTGCCCAGTAATAGTCAAGAAAGGTGCAAGAATAGGTATTAATGTTGTTATTCTCCCTGGGGTAACAATAGGTGAAAATAGCGTTATTGGGGCTGGTTCTGTTGTGACTAAAAATATTCCTCCAAACTGTCTTGCTGTTGGTGTACCTGCAAAACCAGTCAGATACTTCAAATAGTTGATGTCTATATTTATTAAGAAATTACTGTTAGTTAATGTACACAAATTTGAAAATGAGCCAACTTATTCCACATTTAGTCCTATTTTGTAGCTAGAAATCAAATAATGTGTTGACGGAGATTGAAAAATGCCTTCAGATCAACCGATGCTTTATGTAAAATGTAAGACGTGTGGGATCGAGTTTTGGTCAGCGTTACGGTGTGATAAACAGATTTTTAGGACTTTAGATCTTCGAGGCAATTGCCATCCTTGCCCAAATGGACACAAGGATCGATACGATAAGAAAGATTACTATTATAAAGATTGACTCGATGCTATTCAGGCAACTTCCACTCAAATGACAATTACATGGGCACGTGTGAAAAAAAATGCGAGTTGTATTATTCATACATGAATATCCACCTTTTTTGTTCGGAGGAGTAGGTATCTTTGTGAAAGAGCTCGCACATGGATTAGCAAATATGGGCGTAGATGTAACCGTTATTTCTGGAAGACCTGTGCCTTGGAAAAGCGAGCAGTCTTCTATTCTAGATAACAGTCAAGACAAAATAACAACGATAAGGCTTCAATACCCCAATTTGCCACCTAGGCATACAACTTTCCAAGTTGTTAACAACACCAAAGTGAAAAAAATACTTGAATGCATAAAACCTGACATCATACATGGGCAATCTGGAGTATCTTTTCCTGCAATGGTTTCACTTAAGAAAATCGCTCCATTCATTGTTACTTTTCATACAAGCCCTTTGAAAAATAAAGTCCTGAGTTTGGATTCCATCGGTAAGGGTGGGACTTTTGGCGACTTTTTCAATGGTGTAATAGGATATCCCTTTTGGGAATCCGGTTACCGCTTGGAGTATGAAAATGCAAATGCGAGAGTTGCTGTATCAGAATCTCTTATGAATCAACTTAGCGATGAAATGAATGTTAAAGACGGCGCTTTTGAATATATACGCAACGGCGTAGACTTGAAGCATCTTGACGAGTTAAGCTTAAACTCATTTGCTGAGAATCGAGCTACTGACAAACCATTTTTACTTTTTGGAGGACGGCTTTTTTGGAGCAAAGGTGTAATGCGTCTCTTAGACCTGGCCTATCTTTTGGAGAAAAAATATCATCTCGATCTCAAAATCGTAATTTATGGATCTGGCCCCTTGGATAAGAGAATTATTCAGAGAAAGGAGATGTATGGTTTAAACAATGTTATACTTAAACAATTCAGTAGTAGGCCTGACTTCTTACTTGAAATGATGAATGCAATGTGTGTTTTGATACCGAGCCCTTTTGAAGCAGCGCCAATGGTGCTCCTTGAGAGCATGTGTTTGGGCAAAGTACCTGTCATGTTCAATCTTCCTTACGCTCGTGAGTTTACAGAAAATGGTAAATATGGCATATTATGCGACAATATTCAAGATATGGCACTTAAAATTAAAGAATTTTATGACAGCGGTTCCGCTTCGAATTTTGAAATGCAGATACGCAGTTTCGCACGCCAAAATTATAACATTGAAAAAACAGCGATGGCTTACTACGAACTTTACAAGAGAGTTGCCAATTAACTTATCCTTTTAACATTGTCAAATCCCCCAAAGCAAAACCTTGAACAATAAAACTATGATTATTATAGAATCCGAAAGATTTGCAAAATCGAATGTGATTTGAATATTTCATTTGCCAGAGCACAACAATTCCGAATGAAATGAGAGGCTCGAGGTGGAACTTGTAGCGTCAGGTCAAATCGGGCATGTTAAAGGGCGTTTTGACAGCTAAAATAAAATTGGTCATAAAAACGGAGAAAGCATTAATAGCTTTTAAGCTACCGCAATAAAAGGTGCGAGCAATGTCCAGCAAAAAATTTAGAGTAAGTTGGGTCAGCTACCTAAACCTTGACACAGACCTGCATAAAACGCGGGAACTGGAAATCTTGAAAGCGCTTGCTGACAAAGGGCATGCCACCACTCTGGTTGCTACTATTTCTCGCCGTTACTTTAAAATCAAAGATTCACGTACAAAACTCATCTCCGTCCCGATTAGGAGTGCACCTCTGGTTTCGCATGTAATTTATACTGCTTTTCTCTTTTTCTTTCTACCAATTTATATTCTGGTCTCAAAACCTGATTTCGTTGTGATGGATCCAAGCATATCAGTACTGGGCTCGATTCCAAGTGTTCTTTTTTCACGATTCTCAAGGGCGAAGTTCGTCTTAGACATCAAAAGCACTCCTGTTGAGGTTAAAGGACTTAGTGCAAAACTAGCTGAATTCTGGTTCAATATTTCAGTAGTAGTCGCTAAGATGATGTTTCAAGGCATAGACGCTGTCACTCCAATGATGAAAGCAGAAGTGTGCCGAAAATTTGACATTGATCAACGGACTGTGGGAGTCTGGACAAACGGCGTGCCAATTAGTCTATTTAATCCTCAAAATTCTTTGTTAGAAAGCGTGGAGCTAAGAAAAGAGCTCGGTTTGACCGATAAATTTGTCGTTTTTTATCACGGGGGGTTTTCAGCTTCCAGAGGGTTAACAGAAACTGTGGAAGCGATACAAATAGTAAAGCAAAAATATCCTAAAGTTGCTCTCTTTCTCCTCGGGACAGGTCCTATACTCTCCTGCTTAGAAGACTTGATTAAGCAAAACAATCTTCAGGATAATGTAATTATTCATAGTCCTGTTTCATACGAGGAAGTTCCTAAGTTTATTGGGTTAAGTGACGTCTGTATTGTTCCTCTCCTAAACATTTCTTATTGGAGATTCCAGTCTCCACTGAAGCTTCTGGAATACTTGGCGATGGAAAAAGTAGTATTGGCAACCGATATACCTGCGCACAGGATTGTAGTAAAGGACAAAAAATGTTGTATATACCTTCGGTCCACTGATCCCTCTGAAATAGCTAAATCAATAGAGTATTCATACGTTAATGAAGACAAACTTGACGATTGGGGAAAAATCGGTCGAAAAATAGTTAAAGACCATTATACTTGGGACAAGGTTGCCGAAGAAGTTGAACATTACTTCTGTCGAATAGCATGTTGATTAAATAATTTCTAGCCGAGAATACAGTGTATGAATCCTTGAAAAGTCTCTTGGGCATGTACGCGTCATCAAGCAGAATCGTGTGGCATGTGCAGAAAAGCTGGGGTACGAATTGGCAAAGTTCTTGAATTTGGTGGCAATATTTGGATTGGTTCAAGCGTGCTTGGTGTCTTTTGTCTTTTACTGCGTTGAGTATGATTTATTACTATAGAGTATATGTGTTGAACAAGAAACTGCGTTGAACAAGAATAAACAAACATTTAATAATTAACTGAGATTTATAGTTCTTATTGACTGGGTATGCAATAGATATAGCACACGATGAGAAGAGATAATGAAAAAAATTCGCATTTGCGTTCTTATAACGCTTACAATAATGCTGTTATTTGTGGGTCCTTTAGTTTCGAGTGCTTCACTTAGTGCGAGTGTAACATTGACAAGTTCTGGAATCATTTCATCTGGTGGGAGCACGAGCGGGAGCGCTTGTACGATTAGTATAAGTGGGAGTACCGTGACCGTGACAAGCGGTAAAGGCTCAACGATTTATTCTGGAACAAGTGTTGATACAGCATGGGATGATGCATTTACATATGTTGCTTCAGGAGGAACAATAACTGTTGACCCTGGAACTTATACTGCAACATTACAGAATCCTTCAACTGGTATTTATGGTGGCTTATATGGTGACTGCTATTCAGGGTTCATTACCGCTTACCTGAAAAATGTTAACATAAATTTTCAATCTGGCGCAATTTTAACAATGTCCACAAGTGGTACAATGGATGCTATTTGGAGTTTATGGTACTGTAATAATGTAAAAATTACAGGAATGACGCTTAATGGAAATGCACCCAACGAAGACTGCAATACACATGTTGGAAGTGTAGGTATTATGATTTACGATAGCAACAATACCGTAGTTACTGATTCAACAATTTACAATTGCCGAACTTATGGCTTTACTGATGGCTCTAACTACCAAGACGTTTCTGTCCCATGCGGAATAACTGATTGTACCATTTATGACTGTTATTGGAACGGTATTTGCTTCGACGATAACCGTATTTCAGGTGACTACGCCATTGGAAACACCGTTTATGATTGTAGTGATTGTGGAATTTCTACTTGGGGAGCCAGTGTTGTGATTCTTAATAATTACATCTACAACATAAATGGAACTGATGGCTGGGCTGGAGTTGGTACTGGTTCTCACTATGGAATTGCACTCGAAGGCGGATACCAATGTCTTGTTGAAAATAACACGATAGTTAACTGCCCCAGTATCGGGATATGTGATGGTGACGCTCAGGGCACACCTTATTCTAATTTGATAATTGATAATAGCATTTCTAAATCTGCTCAAGGCATAGACGTTTGGACTAATGGCTACGACACTATTACTCAAAACACAATTACTGGCTGGTCTCCCGCAGGTGGGAATGCAATACTTGTTATGGGTTGTGAAACTTGGCTAAGCCCAAATACCATAATAAGCTATAACACGATAGGCAGTCCCTCAGGTAGTGCTGGTACAGCCTATGGCATTATTGACAATGGTGCATCAAACTGTTCAATCTGCGATAACACAATGACAATTCCGACATCAGACACTAATGTTTATGGAATATACCTCGCAACTTTCGAGAGTGTGGTCTCCAGCTACAATTTAATCGAAGGAAATACCGTTCAAGCGCACTCAGGCATCACAATTGCTGATTCAGGATGCTCAGACAATAAAATAAGTGGAAACACTCTCACCGCCTGCACTGTAGCCATCAGCAACTCGGGAACAGGCACAATCGTCAACCCTTCATCATCAAGTACATACTCTTTAACACTTAATGACCCATACTCAACCATTGCAGTAACCCCTGCACAAGGAACACATGTCTACTCAAGTGGAACTCAAGTTTCCATTACTGTTTCTCCGACCACAGGTTATACATTGAATGTTGATGGCTCAAACGTTACTTTAACTTCAGGCACTTACACTGTGAAGATGACCCAAGACAACTTTGCTTACGTGATATCTACTGCAGGCATTTCTGGACCTTAGTCTTCTCCTTATTGCGATGGTATGGACAGTGCTAAACGAGCTCGCCGCTCATGCTATTTTATGAGCGCCTTAGTTTGTGGGTTGGATGTGCAGCGCGTGTGTGTTTTCCCTGAGTGCATAAGGACAGTACTTATGCGACTATTTTGGATTTGAAGGAAAGAAGTTAATCTTAAAAGAATGAGTAATGAAAGAGGTCTTCCGTACCTGTCACATTTTAAACTAGACAAGGTTGGTATGGAATCTTCTAACCAGATTGCGCCTTTGTTCAGGCAGTTGACTGCCAAGGATATAATGTTGTGGTTTCGCACCCCAAGAATCGCGTGCTCTTTATTAAATCAAAGAAATAAAGTATAAGTGTGTTGATTTATGGCTAGAATAGCTTATTGCATTATAGCTTACAAGGATCCTGAACGGGTTGTTAGACTAATTAATAGGCTTCAAACGGACTCAGATTTTACATATGTTCATTTTGATACTTCCATAGGAAAACAGAGATTTCGCAATTGGAAGAGACTAATAGAGGAGAAATGTCCGAATAAGAATATTGAAATTGTATCTGTTTTCCGATGCAAGTATATGTCCTTCGGGAGAGTTGCTGCAGACTTAAGTGCAATGAAGTATTTTGACAACTTCAACTACGATTACTACATCAACCTTACAGAAAGTTGCTACCCCTTGAAGTCAGCCAGTGCCATTAAGGAGGAATTTGATCATCAGGACTCGATTTTTATGGAGGTTTTTGCGATACCTTATAAAGGGTGGGGGGGAGGAGGAATGTGGAAACTGGAAAACAGGTTTTATTTCTTTCCGCGTCGCAAATACCCCTATGTACGACTATTGCGTATCCCTAGATTGAAAAAGGAATTGCCATACGGTCTTAAACCCTATGGAGGGTATGGTTTGTTCTGTGTGCCTAAAGATGTCGTGAGCTACATCCTTAATTTTGTGGAGCAAAAACCAAGTTTGAAAAAGTTCTTCATCCGTGCGGCCGTTCCAGACGAAATATTTTTCCAAACAATACTTATGAATTCTTCGTATCGCTCAAGGATTGTGAATGATAATAAGAGGTACCTTGATTATAACAACGGCATACCTCCACCTGGCGGCGGTTATGGTCCAAAGATCTTGACAAAGGATGATTTTGAGAAAATGAAGAAAAGTAATAAATTATTTGCACGAAAGTTCGATTCTGCTATAGATGAGGAAGTTCTAAATATTATTGACCAGCATATAGAAAAAACTGAAGTATTTAGAAGCCCACCGACATAATTTGAAAAAATGGGTTGGTTTACTGTCGACGCAAATGTGAGCGCGTGCTTCCGTTTGCGAATAAGCCTCCAAAAATTTTAATAATGTACCAACAAACGTAACAAGGATAACTGCGCAAGGGTTGATTTAAAGACGAGAAACGGCGCTTTGATCATACCAGTTATGACTTTGTTACTGGTCGCCGCAATTTTGCTAAATATTCCTGTCTTTAGAGATGTCATAGTATTCGCTTACTTGTTATTTGTGCCTGGCTTTGTTATTCTTAAGACATTTAAACTGAAAGAACTTACCCTTCTGAATACTTTTTTGATATCGGTAGGTTTGAGTTTGGCTGCTTCAATGTTTGTTGGGTTCTTAGTTAACGAAGTCTATATCATTCTGGGGCTTTCGCAGCCTCTGTCAATTATTCCTTTGACAGTTGCAATATCAGCTTTCACATTAATTGTTTTTTTTATCAGTTATAGATGTGATTTTTCAATAAGTTTTTTTTCTTTAGATGGAGTGCTTAAAACAATACGAAGTCATTTTCCATTGACTCTTGTGCTACTTATTCTTCCCATACTTAGCATTGTTGGCTCATTGTATGTTAATATTCCAATAGTTACAATTTTGTGCCTAACAATAATCGTTTTGTGTGTGCTGAGTTTTGCCTCTAACAAACTTATTCCCAGCGATTATTACCCTTTTCTGATTTTTTCGATTTCTATATCTATTCTTCTCCTAAATTTGCTGCTGTCAAAATATATCATCGGCGATGATGCTAGCTTTGAATATTACGTTTTCAAGGTTGCCCAGATTAGAGGCTATTGGGGACCTATTAGTACTGCTTTGAACCCTGGGAACGCACTTGCCTTTAACTCTGTTTTATCAGTTACTGTGTTGCCGAACGTCTATTCTGTTCTGATGAATCTTAAAAACGAAATGCTTTTCAAGATTTTATATTCCTTCATCTTTTCTTTAGTACCTATAACTTTGTATGGAATATATAAAAAAGAGACCGGTAAATCTATCGGATTGCTATCAGTGCTCTTTTTTATTTTTAGTGTCAATGCTTTTTTTGGAGAGTCAATAACTGTTAACAGGCAAATTGTTGGAGAACTCTTTCTGGTGCTTTCTATATTTATTTGGTTAGATAAGGCATTTCCTATTAAAGAAAAGAGAATTCTGCTTATAATTTTCGGGGCTTCAATAGCTGTTTCGCATTATTCTCTTGCAGTTATTTATGTAATTTTCGTCGCTTTAGTTGTCATCGTATCGAGTATAAAGCCCAAATTTGACAATGTGTTCAATGCTTCAACAGTCTTGGCTATTTTTGGTGCAACATTTTTATGGGAAGCGTTTAGTCCAGGTTCGACTTTAACCACAATCATAAATGTAGTTAACAGGGTTGCTGCCGACTTAACTAGCTTTCATGGGGCCGCCGCTGGGACCGTTAGTTCTGCATACGCTATTCCAACGGTTTTTACTGCTGCAAGTTGGATTAATTTAATACTCGAAGGTGCTGTAACTCTTTCATTAATAATAGGTATTCTTATCGTCATATTATTCTCAAGAAAAATGGAAATTTCTGATAAGTATAGATGGATAACAATTTTTGCTGCAATCCTCTTAGCCGCTTCCTATTTGTTTCCTAGTGTTGCGTCAACCTTGAATTTCACAAGGTTCTATGGCATATCCTTATTGTTCTTGTCGCCATGTTTCGCTATAGGAGCCTTGAGTCTTCTAAAGATAATCCAAAGTACATTAAGAAAAAGAAATAAAAACCATAAAAACAATATGGCCTTTCTGAACAAACACGGGAAAACAGCGCTATTGCTTGTTGCCGTTCTCTTGAGTGCTTACTTCCTTTCACAGTATGGATACGTAAATTACGTGACAGGGGGAGCAATTCGTACAACATTTGCATTTGATTACCATAGAATGGAAATATCGAGCAATCCTTCGGTTGAGGCTGGATTCTCTTCGGCTTACATTCAAGAGCAAGAGGCATTCAGCGCAGATTGGCTATCGAAATATGCAGGTGATTCATCAATTGTCTACGCTGATCCAGAGGCGAGCATTCATGAATTAGTAAGTTGTGCCTTGATACCAGAAAATCTGGTACAGACTTTAACCAACGTAACAACACCAGGGCAAGGCAGCTTTGTATACTTGGACAACGTGAATGTCGCAAAAGGCATAATACCTACTTCAACAGGGTATTTCAGCACTTCCCAACTTTCCTCTTCTCTGAATGAAAGCGATTTAATCTATTCAAATGGCAACAGCGAGATATGGAGCGGCGCTGGATCAGGTTAAATATACCCTATATTATGCTCAGGATTAAGAACTGAAAAGAAGAGGCACACGACAAAATGACAACGTTCCAAATGCACTATTATAACTAATAGCTATGGATTGTATGGTTGAAATGAACGCAAAGGTAACTGTTGGATTATGCGTTAAGAATGGTGCGAGAGTTGTGAAGACAGCTTTCGATAGTATTTCCATTCAAGATTATCCTCATGAATTATTAAAACTAGTAATCGTTGATGACAGTAGTGACAATACCTTGTCACTTGCGATGGAGTTTGCTCAAGAAACAGACATTGAGACTTTTGTTACTCGCAGCAAAGGTAAAGGGCTTGGAGCCGCTAGGCAAATCGTAGTGGATAATGCTGAAGGCGACTACCTGGTGTGGGTAGACGATGATCTTGTGTTCCCGGAAGATTTCGTAAGAAAGCATGTTGAGTTTATGGAAAAAAACCCAAATGTGGGTGCAGCCAGAGGTATCAATATTCAAGTCGCACCTCAGGTGACAATAATTACTACAGTGGAATACGCCCTTCTCATTCCCCTGAATTCAGCGGATCAGAAAGCATTTGCTACGGGTGGTGCTATTTTTCGTCTTAAAGCTTTAGAAGGTGTAGGCGGGTTTGATGTTCGAATTAGAGGTGCCGGGGAAGACTTGGACGTTACGCATAGGATAAGAGAGTCAGGATGGACGCTAGCCGTTAACAATTCAGCAAGCTTCTACAAAAAGTATCCGCCAGCAACACTGAAAGCTTTATGGAAAAAATGGTTTTGGTACGGTTATGGGAATCACTTCCTTTACCACAAATATAATGATCAATGGTTGCTCATGGAATACTTTCCGCCTCTCATCTTGTGGACTGGAATCAAGGTGTCATATTTGATTTATCGCGTAACTAATATGAAAAAGGTATTTGTTATCCCAATTCTCAATTCTTTTAGCACGATAGCTAATTATGCCGGATTTATTCGTGCCCATTCAGATGAGTATGGTCATGAAAAGTAGACCAAGCTGAAAATCCAAGTTTTTTGTTTTCAAATCAAGATCTTATTTCGAGGGCTTCACTTGCTAAGAGGTAACGCGCGTGCCAAATATAATCAAACCTTTGCAACTATCGCTAAGAGAGAATTAGCTAATTGTGGAAGCATTTTAGATATTGGCTGTGGAAGCGGTTCTCCTGCAAGTCCTTTTCGTTCTGAAACTTATTCGGTTGGGGTTGAACTGTATTTACCCGCTATAATGGAGAGCAAAAAACGTGGAATTTACACTGATATGATACGTAGTGACATAAGTCAAATTGAATTTAAGCCTAAATCATTTGATTGTGTTATATGTTCTGACGTAGTAGAACATCTCACTAAAAAAAACGGTTTAAAACTTATTATAAAAATGGAGGATATAGCAATAAAAAAAGTAATTATTTTAACCCCTAATGGCTTTAATCAGAAGGAGCATTTGGAAGATGGAAATATCTTGCAGGCTCATAAATCTGGCTGGTTTGTTAAAGATTTTGTTAATATGAATTATGAAGTTAAAGGTGCGCTTGGGCTTAAGTATATTAGAGGGGAGAGAACAGCGCTTAAGTTCAAGCCAAATTGGCTTTGGGAAAAAATTTCAGGTCTGACCCAATTAGTTACTTTTTCTCTTCCTCAATACGCTTATTATATTGTCTGTGTGAAGAGGTTATAATAATTGTGTTTAATTACGAGACGGAGTAAGCGCGCGCGCTCTATGTTAGCTGGAAACTTGGAGATAAGTCTTAAATCTAAATAGCGTAGAAATAGAAGAACGGGCCTAACTAAATGACTAACAAAATACTAATCGGTATTGTAATCGGTTTAGTCGTTGGTTTAGTGCTAGGAATAGCGGTTAGTGCAGTTATCAAACTACCAACCAAAACTGGAAGGGGAGCAAACAATCAAGTGCAAGTATCTGGCACAGTTACAGCACCGTATTATGTAACTATACAATCCAATTCCCTTAAAACTAACCAGACATTATAGGAAAAAGTTCTAAGGGCGTCAAGAAATCCTTGCTCAGAAACCGACGTTAAGAGCGAAGAACATTTTGTCTATGCAGAAATTTCGTTGAGTTTTACCTCATAGTCGGTTTCATTAAAAAACTTAGTAAATTTATCGTGAAACTGTGGATAAAACCAATGAGTAATAAATGCCCAAGGCAAAACCAACGAACCAATCAAAGAAGCAGAAGGTTTTTTCTTTATGTTTGTAATCTTAAATATTCCCTGAGTATAACTGGTCCCAAGACCTATTCTAAAACTATCACGTAGCATAGAATATTGTTGTTCGAGAGCACGTTTAATTTGTCGATCTGGCTTCTTTTTTTTGATTTCACGATCTTTTATTTTGAAATTTAAAAATCTGAAACACCTGATTTGCGCCGCTCTCGAGCATAACTCATGATCTTCTAAGTAGTTGAGGTCTTTGTATCCACCAATCATATTGATCAGTTTTCTAGGAGTGATCATGATTACATCGGATGTCTCCAGCATATATCCCTCGAAGTTAGCATGGTATATTTGCAACAGCTTACTTAAGTAAGGTTTGAAAACATCATCCATGTCCATTTGACCAATTATGTATTGTCCGCACGAGTTTTCAAAAGCTATTTGTCTTCCCAATCCCCTGCTACACCTTTTTACAATCAGCTTGATTCCTTTCCTATCATACTCTTTAAGTATATCTAGTGAAGCGTCCTTGCTGTAATTGTCAACAACTACTATCTCAAACCGCTCGTCAACTTGGGTCAGTATGCTTTCAAGAGATTGCCTTACGCTATCTTCCGTATTGAAATTTGTGATGCAAATGCTATACAAAGGTGGCATATATTTATACACAAGCAACCTAAAAATAAGTTTTCCGTAATCCATTTGGGATTTCTAATTAGCTTTTTGTGAGCTTGCATCCTCTTTTTAGTCGATGTAGCAAAGATTCTCGAAAACACTGTAGATTCGCTTGTCTTTGAGAAGAATATCGGAGGATAATATTTTGAAAATCATGATTATTAAATATGCTGCTTGGGATAACGACGCCTTCTATAAATCAAAACATCCGGAGTATGTTGCTATACGAAACTTAATTTCTCAAAATCCACAACATGACTTCATACTAATTGGTCAAGGACGCAATTTTGAACATTTTAGATTTGGGAAAGTTTTGATTTATAATCTTGGTTCAGGGAACAAATTTAGATATCTGCTTTCTCAATCATTGAACTTTTCGTTGCCTTTATTTTTGAGACCGTCAGTTGTCGTTGGCATGGGTGGAATTAACGAAATACCCCTGGCTATTGCCAGTATTCTCACTCGAGCCAAGTTTATTCCCGTAATCACGATTGACATCTGGTATTCTTTGTCAGAGATGCCTGTTACTATAAGAAGTTTAATACAGGTACTGCTAAAGGCTTCTCTTGACACATCTTATGCCGTCCTAGCGATAAGTGAGAGCATCAGGAAGGAACTTATTGAAGTTTATAATATTCGTTCAGAGAAGGTACTTGTTTACAAATACAAGATTTCCGACATTTTCAATCCGAATGTTCCAAACGATTTAAAAAAAACCTTGAATCCTTCTGGCCCTGTGGTATTGACAATATGCAGAATAAACCCTCAAAAAGGACTTGAATATCTTGTTAAAGCTTCTCAAGCAGTCGCAAAAAAAGTTCCCAATGTGAGATTTGTGGTGCGCGCATACGCATCTGAAGTAGAATACAAAAGAAGTCTTCTAAAGCTAATTACCGACTGCAATATGCAGGATCACTTTAAAATTATTGAAGAATTCTCATCTTATGAAGAAATACCACGGTACATGGCGGCTTCGGATGTTTTTGTCCTTCCATCAATATCCGAAGGGCTGGGGATAGTATTATTAGAAGCAATGGCGTGTGGAGTGCCAGTTATAGGTACCAAAATAGGCGGAATATCTGACGTGGTAATCAACGAATATAACGGTTTACTGGTTGAACCTAAGGATGTTCAAGGTCTTGCAGATGCCATAATACGCGTGCTTTCAGACGAGAGTCTGAGGTGCACTCTTTCCCGCGGGGCATTATCCACAACTCAACGTGTGAAACAAAACGAATTTCAAAGCCTTCTTTCTAAGGTAATTTTCTCCTAGCATCTCAACTTCTTTACTTTGTAAACTGTGTACTTAATGATTTTAACCCATCACTTCAGCTATGTATTGGCTAAAGGATATTCCTTACATAAATGGAAAAGACCTTTATTTTTCGCATAGTTTAAAAGGGGCGTCCACTCTCGGAGGCATTGCCGCCAAATCTCAGAAGGAAGCTGAATTAGAAACCGCATATTTGCAAAAACAATGGCTTGAGGATGATTGAAATGAACGCAAAGGTAACTATAGGATTATGCGTTAAGAATGGTGCGAGAGTTGTGAAGACAGCTTTCGATAGTATTTCCATTCAAGATTATCCTCATGAATTATTAAAACTAATAATCGTTGATGATTTCAGTAGTGACAATACTTTGTCACTTGCGATGGAGTTTGCTCAAGAAACAGATATTGAGACTTTTGTTACGCGCAGCAAAGGTAAGGGGCTTGGAGCTGCTAGGCAAATCGCAGTGGATAATGCTAAAGGTGACTATATAGTGTGGGTAGATGATGATCTTGTGCTTCCGAAAGATTTCATAAGAAATCAAGTTGTGTTTATGGAAAAAAACCCAAATGTGGGTGCAGCCAAATGTGTTTATAACGAGTTTTCAACTAAGCCCATAATAAGAATAATTGATTTCGCATATTTATTACCGGATCCAAAACCGTTAAAACATATTGGTGTGGGAGGTGCTATTTTTCGTCTTAAAGCTTTAGAAAGTGTAGGCGGGTTTGATGTTCGAATTAAAGGGGCCGGGGAAGACTTAGACGTTACAGGTAGGATAGGAGAGTCAGGATGGAGGTTAGCTGTTAATAATTCAGCAAGATTCTACAAAAAGTATCCGCCGGCGACACTGAAAGCTTTATGGAAACAATATGGTTGGTACGGTTATGGGAATCACTTCCTTTACCACAAGTATAAAAATCAATGGTTGCTCATGTTATACTTTCCCCCTGAGGTCTTATGGGCTGGAATCAAGATTTCATTTTTGATTTATCGCGTGAGCAATGTGAAAAAGGCATTTGTTTTCTCAATTCTCAGTTCTTTTTGCATGATGGCCAGTTATGTTGGGTTTATTCGTGCCCATTCAGATGGGTATGGTCATGAAAAGTAGACCAAGTTGAAAACCCAAGTTTTTAAAAAACGAAATACGGCTGCTCTAAAAAGAAACACACGGCAGGCGTTCAAGACTTAACTTTTGAAAGCTCTAGTCGTCTATAGCATCTTTTAAACGTTTTTTGTAATATTTCTTTATGGGCAGTCGTGACTTTGAAGAATTGCTTTTTAGTTGCCTGTCTATATTCAGTTCATAAAACAGGCAGAATATGGACGATGTACATTTTGAAGCTTACAACAGCAGACTAAACAAACATACATACAAAATAAGGTCGCGAAAGAAAAAAAATGAGCAAAGCCGCAGAAATGGCTAAAGTTTCAGCAAAAGGCAGCTTCCACCTACTATGGGTCTAGTAATCTCTAGTTATCTCCGCAATTGCCACGATTTTCATCGCGAGGCTACTCGGATCAGACCTATGACTTATATTTTTTTGCGGTTTGCCCTGTTTAGAGCAGAGAAGGACCTTTGGGAGACGCGCGCGCTTTTGGACACAGAAAAAAAGAAACAAGAACCGAGCACATTAACGCAATCAAACTTAGCGGAGATATGAACAATAACAAGATGGAAAGATTTAACGGTGAGGTAAGAAACAGAGAAAATACCCTAAGAGGACTGAAAAAGAATTAGACAATCATGCTTTCAGGGTATCAATTTTATCATAATTTCGTAAGACCCCACATTGCATTAGATGGCAAAACTCCAGCGGAAGCTTGCGGAATAACAATTAAAGGAAAGAATAAATGGAAAACTCTGATAGAAAATGCAAGCAGAAAATCTTAAATCGTAAATGCTACAAACTAACTTATTAAAATGCCAACAGTTAAGGCAATGGAAAGAGTAGGAATAATACTTGAACGTTCTCATCTGAATATTGTGAGAAAAATTAAGATAATTGGATTTAAGAAACAATCTGTTGCTAATGAACGAAAAAGGAGGAAAATAAATAAGACTGCCATCTTTTATCTATGAAGTTTTCCCACAAAGCTACATTAAACATCTGAATAAGATAGGCGCAAAAATTGGTAAAGGCACAGTGTTTTTTGGCCATATATTTATTGATGAAACTGTCCCGCATTTGATTGAGATTGGTTTAAACTGTGTTTTAACTGAGGGTGTAATGATTCTTACCCATGATTGGGTTTATCCTATTCTTGAACACAAATATGGGGCGCTACCAGCTGCTTTTGGTGCTTCACGAAAAGTCACAATCGGTAATTATGTGTATATAGGAACCAACGCAATCATATTAAAAGGCGTAACGATTGGTAACCACGTTATAATTGGGGCGGGTTCTATTGTAACGCATTCAATTCCTGATAATTGTGTAGCTGCTGGTAATCCTTGTAAGGTGCTTATGTCCCTTGATGAATATTATGAGAAGCACAAAAAGGATGAAGTTTAACAGCTTTGATGCTTTCGAGAGAAAGATGCTACGATACAAGCTGACGCGCTAACCACGGAGGCTTGTTAAGGATTTCTACGGAAAGAACTCAGCATTACCGATAGCTCTATCATGAGAGGTGTGTAGAACCTCTCTTTCTGTTTGCATCGTTCCACCAGATAATTTCCGTATTCTTCTCGCCATTGCCTGTCATATTGTTTTAGGTCATTTCGCTCTATCGCTTCAGCGGCTAGTTTGCCCGACCATAGTGCGTAGAGAATTCCTTCCCCAGTTATTGGGTCAGCATGCCCCGCTGCGTCTCCAACCAAAATCCAATTTTTCCCCGCACAAGGAAGCATAAAGAAACTTGGATCCTTTGCAAATGGAAACATAGCAGCAAATTCTGAGATAACTTTGATTTGAGGACAGTACGAGCGAATAAAATCATCAAGGAGCTTCTTTAGCATGCTCCCATATCTGAGTTCACAACATATGCCAATGCTTGAGTAGTCATCCCGAGGAAAAATCCAGATATAGCCAGGGATCGCATCCAGATACTTAATCGTGTTGAGTTCTTTCTCTACTCCTTTCACAAGATATCCATATCCCAACCCGAGATTCTCAGGGGGAATAGAGCCAACCGTTTTTCGGCGGACCATGCTGCAGATTCCATCGGCGCCAACCAGGATTTTACAGGTTAGTGTGCGTTTTTCGGTTTTGATTTTCCAAGAATTCTTTTTTCTTTGGGCTTCTAAGACTTTTTCTTCGATCAGATTTGCTCCGCTTTGTGTAGCCATGTTGAGAATTTTCTGATCGAAGATTCGTCTGGACACGTTGAACGTTATCCGGGATCCTTTTTCCACAACCTGCTTGTTTGAACATGATATTATTTTGAAATCGGCAGAAACGCCACCTCTTGAAGGAAACTTTTCCACGAAAGGAAACTTTTCTATGACTGAAGGCGAAATTCCGCCGCCACATGGCTTTTCCCTGGGATAAGAGTGGTCAAATAATGTGGCGTAGACTCCTTTTCTTGCAAGCTCAAAAGCACAATGAGCTCCAGCCGGCCCCCCTCCGACAATTGCCACGTCTTCAATTTGCCCCATAAACATACACTCAAACGTAGCATTATAAAAAGCCTCATGTTAACAAAGGAAAAAAGAAATTATGCGGATTTCAATGGCTAATTAGCTTAGCCTGATTTTGCAATCGTTACGAAACAAGTGTTCGGCATTCTGTCAATTTATTGCCATGCTACCGTACGCTATTTATCTTTATTCAGCCCAGAATTAGTTCGGAGAGAAATAGGTTGATAGATAAAAAAACGGTTGATTTGCTCAAAGTTAGGGCTTTTTTACTTAAGAAAGCAAGAAGTTGGTTTGATAATAATGGTTACATTGAAGTTCAAGCGCCAATACTTGTTCCTGCATTAGGAGAGTCGCCAAACTCATTTGAGGTCAAGTATTATGATAAAAGGGCATACTTGACTAAAGGATTCTTGCCGTATGGGAAGGTTTTTGCGAATAAATTAGGGAAAGTTTACACTGTGACGCCTAGCTTCAGAAAAGAGCAACCGAATAAAAGGCATTTAACTGAATATTGGCGAATGGAAGTCGTTCAACACTGCGACTTAGAAAATATTATGACCATTCAGGAAGAACTTATTGCCTTTATTTGCAGTTCTCTGGCATCCGAATTTAAGGAAACGCTCGATTGTTTTAATCGTTCCTACAGAGATTTGGCAAAGGTACAGAAGCCATTTAAACAGTTGACCTATGACGAAGCCATAGATGTCTTGCAAAATGACGGTTACGAAATTGTGTGGGGACAAGAAATAGACTGGGAATTAGAACAGCATCTTAGTCTAAAGTTTGATAAGCCATTTTTTATATGGAAATATCCCTATGGCCCTGAGACATTCTCTAGTAAAGCAGATCCAGAAAAGCCGGAGCTGTCATTATACGCTGATCTACTTGCTCCGGAAGGTTATGGCGAAATCGCAAGCAGCCTACAAATGATAACACAAAAAGAAACAATGCTTCAACTTATGAAAGAAGCAGGACTAAATAATAACGACCAGACTTGGTTCTTGAGCTTTATGCAATCCTCCTTCTCCGAACCCTGCTCTGCATTTGCAATAGGAATAGAAAGACTCCTCCAGTGGATATGCAAACTATCAAATATTAAAAAAACTATAGCATTTCCCAGATCATCAGACAACATTTATCCCTGATTTTTGTTTTTACTTAGAGCATTAATATGCCGCTTTAGTCTAATCCTTTCAATAAAATCCGACCTTACTAATTCTGGAGATAAAAATATAGGTAAGATTGAAAGGAAAATTATCAAGCATATTAAAAGCGAACTAGTACCAAAAGGTAAGAAAATTTGAGGAATAAACGCACCGAGTCCCAGCGATAAGAAATACGTTAATACTCCTAAAGAATACATTTTTGAGCAGTTGTCTTTATTCGCTAAATCACCCCAAACAACAAAGATGTACATCACGAAAAGAATCCCCCAACTCATACCATTAATGAAATACATTACGGAGAATACTTGAGGGTTTGCGAATATACCGCCGAGCGCTGCGCTGGTTCCATACAGACTAAGGGTAATGGCTAAAGCTATCCGCCGGCCAAACAAATCAGCAACGAACCCAGCTATAATCGCTCCAAAACAAACACCAATAGCTTGCAAAGCAACCAAGAACACATAGAATGAAGCTGATGTCTGCTCAAAGATATAAGTTGAGTTATTCTTAGCCAGTGTAACATTAATAATTGAGAATAATAACCATGGAACCAAATAAAGAAAAACTATTTTTTTTTTCAAAATAATTTTGTACTTCTTTTTTATCCTCGATATTATTTGTTTTTGTTCTCAAGAAGACAAAGAGGAATAATCCTAGGCTTAGTATAGCAATAAATAAAATAAAATAAGGGGCACTCACGTTGTTTAGGGGTGCTGAGCTTAAAATAAAAACAAACGGTAAAACTGCCAAAGCGATAACCTCTGCAACGCGGGCTCGTTCTGTAGAAACGGTAATCTGTTGAAAGTAACTGAAAAAGATAAGTAATCCAAAACTAAAGAGTGGTGATAGTAAAAAAATAAAAATAAGTTGGAAAGACCCGTTTGTTATAAAAATGAAAATAGATACAATTGTTGCGATAAAAGGCGCTATATAACAAAAAATTATAGCATTGATTTTTTTAACAAAGAAACTGCTAACTAAAATAGCGATACATATTTCAAAATTTAGCGCTGCAGTTGCTATTGAACAATAATGATTTGCTAGCAGTGCTAAAATGTTATAAAAGATAAAAATGTAAAAAAATGAATAAACAAAAAATATTAACTTGCGTTTTGATATTTCCATGCCGCTTTTCAATAAGCTCACTTAGTACGGCACCCTAATTGAGATAGCAAATGATGTCTTTTTAAATGTTATTAAAGTAAATAAATATCGAAAAGAAAACATTGTTAAATAAGATAAATTTAAAAAGAAAATGCCATAAATAAACAAACGGTAATAAGCATGAGTAGTCTAAACGAAAATATAGCCGAGTTATCGGCTTGTCTACAATCGTTAACTGCCCCTGAATTCGCTTCCCAAGTTGAAGAAGCGGTCGAAAAAAAAGATAAAGACGCGCTGGTTAAAATCTGCAGGAATGCAAAAATACCACGCAAATATTTAGCATCTATCGTAAGAACGTTATTCACTATGAGTGTTTCACCGCAGCAAAAATATCCAGATTACCTCTAAAGACTTACATTGTGCTATTAGTTGCAAAGCTTTCATTAAAAAGTATAGACTGAATACCAACAAATACCTTTAGTGATTGGCTAGCTGCAGTTGCCGTCAAACAGTTTAACTCAGCATCAGCCATTTTTTTGTATTTTTTGATGTTTTCTGAGATATGAGAAAATACTTCTGTATCCAAAAAATGCTTAATAAATTTCTTCATAGATGAATAGTCAATTATTTCTTTTTGCCTTAACCTTTTAAGTTCTAAATCAAGTTGCCTTGAATGCTCCGTTGCCCATAATATACAATAAGGTAACCTATTGTTTCTTATTTTATCGGCTAACTCCAACGTTAAATTAACCGATACTTGAAAATCTTGTCGTAATGCAAGAATAATTGAAAGATATTGGCCGTATCTCTCTAAGTGGCTGATTTCTGTATTAGAGCCGTTTCCAATTATTGCTCCAATTTTAAGGCATGTACCAAGGTCTATCGCTTCTGACTTTATTTTCGAAAATTTCTCATTACTTGACATGGTGCCCTTTGCCCTTATTTTAATGGTAATAGCTTCTTTAGTGGCCATTTTAGTCCATAGTTTCCAAATTTGTTTATTTATTTTTACGCGTTTACTATTTTCAATTTTAGCTTCATTAAGAATGGTAAATGCTTTCGAAGAGGCTAATCCGCCAGTAATGATTGTTATGCTTTGACCAAATTTTCCAAAGACTGTTGGCTTGAAGGTCTTAGATTTTGCGTTATCTACTATGTCATCCCAGATAGTGAAGCTTAGATTCATCAAGCACATGGCTAACGCCGCATCATATGTTTCTTCAGGTCTTCCGCCGACTGCTTCGCATGAGAGGCTCATTAATGCTGGAGTGAGGTCCCGCCAATTTTTGCTAATAAATTCTAGTGGTTCATGCAGTTCTTTAAGTCTGGGGTCTTCTAGCAAAACTATTTTAGCCTTGTCTGCGACTTTTGCTCCGTTATCTTCCAAAATTTTTTGGCTAATATATTCAGCACTTTTTTGATCCATATTTCTCTATTATTGCTTACTATTTTTAATCATTGCTGTTCCCTTTATGTGTATGTTTGTCTGCCAAAGTCTTATATTGTGCTGTTTTGCATATGCAAAAATGCACATTGGTATGGCTGTGAGGGAGAAGAACATAACAGACCAATCTGCCGCGATGCTTGCAAAGATAATTGAGCAGCTTAAATTGCTCAATGAGAAGCTAGATTCATTGAATAAGAATAATGATAAGCTTTTAAAAAAATTTGACGTTTTAAATGAACCTTCAATTAAGGCTTCATTAAACCCCCAGGCTGACGTTATGACACTGCTGACGCTTCCAGCATCATTAAGAAAAACCGCTATGGCTTTGTACAGGTTCAGAAGAGCTACTGCTGATGAAATTGCTAAGACAACTGGTAGATTGAGGGCAGTAGAGAGCACTTCAGCTAATCAACTTGTAAGAATGGGCTTTATAAAGAAAAAACGAGAAGGCCGAATCGTGTATTTTTCCATCGAACCTAAATTGGAGGATGAAAAATGAAGACAATTTCAATACATTCATCCCGTGGAGGGACAGGAAAAACTGTAATTGCAACTAATTTAGCGTGCGTTTTAGCCAACAGAGGTTTTAACGTTGCGTTGTTGGATTTTGATTTTCGAGCGCCTAGTCTGGTAATTATTTTTTCCAAGGCGCTTAATTCTCCAGTAAAATATTGGTTAAATGATTTCTTGAATGGCAGGTGCAAAGAAGTGCAAGTGCTAATTGACATATCTAACTTTTATAACCTTAAAGGTAAGCTGCAAGTTGGATTGGCTAACCCTTCTGTTGAAGCCATTAATAATTTGACGCAAAAAAGTCAAGCTTGGGAAACAACTGCCGTTAAGAAGCTCTTTTCATTGCTATCTTCATTGAATAGCGATATGGGCATCGATTATTGCATTTTTGACACGAGTCCTGGAGTTCAGTATTCTTCAGTTAATGCTTTAGCTAGTTCAGATGTGTGCGTTATCATAATGAATTCTGACTTGGTTGATTTGACTGGGACAAAAAATATGCTTAAAGATATATTCGATATTTTAGATAAGAAAACAGTTATTATTTTGAATAAATTTTCACCAGAAAATAGAGTTGTCCCTAATAAAGAAAGTGACTTTGCATTTAAAATAGAAGAAATTTTAAAGCATCCAGTAATAAGCAAAATTCCTTGCTACTGCGACGTTCTGCAAGCACAGAGAATGGCCTTATTAGCTATTGAGAGACCCGATCATCCTTTTGTTAGGAAATTAGAGGAGGTGGCTGATAAAATTGATAAGTTATAAGAAAGGGGAAATTCAGCAATTAAATATATCTGAAGAATTTGCTGATCTAGAAAATATTATTGCGGAACATATTCTGCAGTACACTATTTTAGAATTACTCTCAAAAAAGAGTTTGTTAAGTAAAAAAGACATCTTTAATATTATAAAAACTAAATCAGGTAACTTATTGGGCCATTCGAAGGTTAATAACTCGTTGGATGTTCTGTGGTTTGAAGAAATGATTTGCACAGAATATTCTTGTGGAAAATGCGTATTTTCTTTAACGGAAAAGGGTAGGAGAGCCTTAAATGTTTACAAAGTAGGAAGGAAAGAGGCAATAAGATTTATTCATGCGTTGCTTTAAAACTATTAATTTACTTTAGCCTTTATCGATTCTTAGTTGATTTGCGACGAAACAATAAAGAGAGCGAGCGGCAAAGATAGACAGCCATGTCTTTTGCCACAATCATTATTTTAATTTTGGCAAAACTTGCTCTTTTACATCAATGACGGCGCCAGCAGGCACATTATGGGAGACAACGCTACCTGCATCAACTATAGCATTTTCGCCTACAGTAACACCGCCAAATATAATACTGCCTGCGCCTATACTTGCGCCGTTTTTAATCGTCACTGGTTCTTTTTTCCAAGTTTTGCTTTTTGCATCTGGATGACGGTCGTTCATTATTGTTACATGCGGACCGATGTAAACGTAATCCTCAATCACAGTTCCAGGAGGTAAGAAAGAGAAAGCCTCAATAATGCAAAATTTTCCAATTCTTGCAATTCCAATATCAACGAAACTTGCTATTTTTGTGCCTTCACCTATCGTGCTATCATAAATGTTAACAGAGTCAGGATAGCAAATTTTAGCATAAGGGTGAATATTACTTCTAACAATCATACAAATCACTTCTCCCTTGATGTATGTGTAGTTTTGAGTTCCCAATTAAGTATGGAGCATCTTGGTCTCTTCACCCTCACTATCTCCATCGTCTTCAAGTTGCTGCAAGTGCTTAGAAAGCTCGCTAATCTTCTTGCTTAAATGACGCAAACGAGACCTCTTAACAATCTCCTTATCCAAATCTGCAATCTTCTTTTTCAATGCGACAAGTTCACCATAGCTAGCGTTTGGAACCTGTCTAATCTGCTTTTCCAAGTTATGTAGTTGATTCATCAAATCCTCGTACGTCAATTGTTTTGGCCCCAATTCTTCCGATGCATTTTTGATTACACCTTGTCCCGGTCGTGCACAAGCACCTTGCTGCGCATTTTGTTCAGACAAAGTTATCACACCTTCTTTGGTTTTCTTGTTTGTTTTCAGGTTCTTGCAGGAACGCTGGGATTACTTTACTCCGACAATCGCCGAGGGCTCGCTGCCGAACACAAAAAATCGGCCAGTCCTCAAGCAAATTTATCATCTCTTTTTTTTCTTCAGGTTTTTTGCTTTTTTTGTCATTTTGCTCCATTAAACTCACCTAAATTATTCAATTACCAATAAACCCACGCAAACGCTCGGCAAACAAAGCTCAGAATTAAATCATCATTCAGACTGCATAACAGCGCCCCTACCGGGCAACGGCGCCTGCACAGAACTCAGAGTTGCTAAGCAAATGCTCCAGAAAACGTCATCATGCCCACCTTCAGGATGACTAAATCGCAAGTGCCCAGTCTTCATGAGCTCAAACTTTTCAACATTCAACTCAGCTGTTAGATCAATATCTTCCAACGTTCTTGTAGGAACATATGGAATCTTTACTTCGCCGTTGCGCATCTTTTCTCGCAGAATCGTAGCCATCTCCTCTTTAGACTTAACCGTGAAGGTTACCCCAGTCACGCCTTGGATCCCACAACGAACCATATCCTCCACAATATACGAGCCAACTCCTGTGACGTCCGAATATACTGCTCGGATCACTTTCCACCGATCCTGCAGGCTTTTGATATAACCTATAACTGAAGCGTATTGCGAATGTAATGGGAAACGATGGACGTGAACTACCCGTAGAATTGAACCTTTCTTCTCGACCACCAGCACAACGCTGAAGTCTTGTTCTTTCCCGAAGTCAACACCAGCGTAGAATTCGCCCTGAGGCTGAGCTTGAAAATCGTAAGACAATAGTTGGCTGTCAATACAGCTGACGATAAGACTCTGAGTTAGCCACGCATCAATGTCTTCTACAAATTCAGACATGAACTCGCGTTGGAAACGCTCAGGAGGAATAAGCGCTTTTGTATCATCTATAAAGCTCTGTTTAACAAGCCCGCTACGCACTACATCCTCACAAGTTACAACGTGCTTGCTGAATTCTGGCGCTTGGCAAAAGCGGTAGAAGACGCTGTCCTTGCTCCAGGGAGTGCTAATTGCGATTAATGTACCATCTGTTGTCGACAGCATCGGATAAAGCACATTGTAGAATACGAGCCGGTCATCCTTGAAGAAACCCGATTCTTCGGTAATAACCTGATTTGCGGTGTAACCGCGAAGCAACTGCGGGCTATTAGGTAAAGCAACTATACGACTGCCGTTTCTGAAGTGTACTGTTGTGCGCTGTAACTTCTCAACAAGTATCGTTCTCTTATCTTTGGGCAATCCTGCAAGAAAGTCTTGGATGCGATCTGCCATGATCATGCTTTGGCGCAGGGTAGGAGCCACAATCAGGGTCAATGTCTTCGGGTGTATGCAAGCAAACCAGATTGCCCTCAATGCGATGCACGTGGTTTTTCCCGCTTGCCTGCTCCAGCGAACCACAATTCGCTTACTTATGTCCCGAAGAAGCCCAGCCTGATACTCCTTTGCGCAGAAGCCAAAGAAGTCCCGAGCAAAAACAACAGGATCATCAGGGATCACTAATGCTTTCGGTGCCTGTTCCACTGCATTTGTCTGCAGATTTTTCTTCTGCTGCTCGATCTCCTCCCTCAGTTCTTTGAGCTTGTAGCTTCTTGATCTCATCTACTAACCGTTCCAATTCAGCTAAATCCTCATTAAACTGGTGCTCATCATACCCTTTTGCCAAGTTACCCATAACCAACGCAATATGAGCAGCAACATGGGCCCACATCTGCCGTTGCTTAGGCGTTATAAACTCAACCCTGCCACCAACTCGTTGTCGATTAACTTCGCCCTTAGCAATCGAAGTAGCCACAGCGAACAAAGCGTCAAGCTTATCAATCCATTTACTTCTAAGGTACTGTGTATCATAATTGGCAGTTCGCCGAAGCTGAGAAATACGCCTTTCAACAAAAACCGTAAACCCCACATTACCCCTCATATTTAAATCACCATGAAAATTTTAGGTCTGAACTGCACAATAAACCCCAAAACACCTCTTATTGTGCAAATTATCATCTAAATACCACTCGAGGCGGCGGTAGAATCTTGTTATTTCGTTACTAATGCATAGATGTTTAAAATGTATTTAGACTTTTCCAACACCAACCGCTCAACTGGTCTACAAAAGATCCCCCCTTTTATACAAAAACAAGCCTAAATCCAGGTTACTCACGGTTGATTCATAAGTGTGTCAAGTCCCCTAAACAATAGACTACACACGTATGCTCAAAGATAGCGCGCTAGACACTATTTACTTTTGTTCTAAAAAAACCAAGAGGAAAAACGTTGAACGTTCTATGGTTGACCTGATTAAGCTTGAGGAAGATAAAACTGGGTAAAAGTTCTTTAATTGGATGAATGCAAGGTAGGTCTTGTCTACGATTGCTAATGTTGGAGGTTAGATTATGAGGAAAAAGAAAGCGTTGTTACTTTCACTCTGGTTATGCACTCTTCTTCTTTGGTTGTTTATTGCTATAATAATAGTCATTGATACAGCTCCGTTCTCACGTTCACGCTTATTTACTTTTATACCGTGGTACACGTTTACTGGAATTGGAAGTATTTTTTTTGTTTTGAGCATGATATTCATGTTTCTGTTTCTCGTAGAGAATTAGAATCTATCGTTACAATAGCGAAATTCAGAAGAGTTTAAGTCAACTCAAAATCAGGTGTATCGTGGAATAACTAGGCATTAGCTTGAAGGAATCGCTGCTATCTTGGAAGCCCACTATTAATTTAAATGTCACTTAGAATCTGCCATTACTTTTTAACAATGAAAGGCAACTACGTCCAGTTTAGTTTGTGCTCACATAAACTCCATGAACTAATCCCAAAAAATCTTGAAGATAATGCTCTTTATAGCGATGCTGAAAATTCTGGGTTTCTTATTTAACGCAGAGGTAGGCATAATGGTTCACTCAAAACTGACTTCCATTCGAATCTGCTTACCTCAAGGAGAATTTGTTTAGGGTAAATCTGCATAAAATAACTATAAATGGGAGATTAATCTGGTCTATAAGTGCGATGTCATATTGGTTTTGGGGCGCGCACGCTATAACAAAATAAGATGTGTGAACCCAATGATCATCGAGAAATGCTGAGAAGAACTTTTTGGTGAAGTTTTTTGGTTTCAAATTACCTGCCAGCCGACATTGAGCTATCATTGCATATGATCTCAGATCCCTCTAATATTCTTGAATTAGAAGAGATCCTAGATGATTTCGTAAACAAATGGAGTAAAAATCCCTTTTTATTAGACAGATTCCTCAGCCAATTTATTAGGTCGAATCGCTTAAAGGGGGGAAGGCCGTTTGTTCTCGTCGTCAAAGCAGATAAAAAGATTATAGGAATAGCTCCTTTGGTGATAAAGAACCAGTTAGGGATGCGATTCGTTGAGTTCTTCCTAAGCTGGTGGTTCTCGCCAGATTTCATTGTTGACGATCAATATAGGGAAGCTTGTATGGGATACGTTGTTGAATATCTGTTTCAGAGCCTGAATTGCGTATTTGCCAGATTTTATTTGCCTTCGGAGTCCTCAAATCTGGAAACTCTGGAACAACAATGTAAAGTTAGGGGAATCAAATTTTCCGTCAAGAATCAGTTTGGGCATTGTATTCTTCCAGTCGAGTGCACTTGGAATGAATTTCAAGAAAAGAAAGGTCGCCGAAGAATTATCAGACAGATAGAGCGTAAACTGAATCAGATTGGTTTGTGGAAAATCGAGTACGTTGAAAATGCGAGCAACCGTCAAGATGTACTGGAGAAGATACTTGCTGTTGAGCGAATGAGCTGGAAGGAATCTTGGCGCAACGGAATGCAGATGACAACTGACGAAGACCTCTTGATGGCTTGGGAAGGATCGCAGATTGAAGCCAAAACTACAACAGATTTTAAGTGCAGTGTCTGGTTTCTAGAAATCAATAGCGAAACAGTCGCATACACCTTTGTCATTAAATACAAAGGAACGGCAATTATAACAAAAACGTCTTATGACAATCGGTATAGAAAGTTTTATGTCGGTAAGTATATAATGCACGTGACCATACGCAATTTGTTCAATGAGGGCCAGATTAAAAATATCGATTTTATGACAGAACTTCCCTTCATGTCATTTTGGACCTCTTTGACATTAAATTACGTTCGAGTTCTCATGTATAAAAGTAACTTGTTGTCATTGGAACGATTGCTCTCAAACGCTTTTGTGTCAAAAGCTTGGCCATATGCCTTGGGTAAGCTTGGTCTCTGAACAATAATGATTATCAAAGATCTCAGCGTTTATAATTTTAGCTTCAAGGTATTCTTCTTGATTTCAGTTTAAATTTACAACAGTTTTGTCAAGATATTTAGTTTTTCTCCCTTTTTTAGGCTCGGTTTGAAGCCTTACATGGAATTTAACGTATATATTGATGCGTGCAAAAACGTCACACACCTTTAGTCAAAGTATTCACCGCACAACCCATCAAGGAACTGGTTTGCTTTCGGGAGTTGCTTTCCGAACTTTGGAAACTCAATGTTGTAATAGTGTTTTTTGCCTGATTGTTCTGCAGATGGAAAAATAGACGACATATCGTCAAATATATTTACTACCACGCATAAGTAAAGAATCCCACATACTCGTTCGTTTGAGGCGTAATTAGGAGAGCGCTCAGTATGAGAAGAAATCAGTCAGCAGTAGCGAATATGCTCTGCTATTCAGCAACGATTGACTTGTACCAGTTTTTAAACTGCTCAAGCTCTAAAAATGTAGCATACATCATGGTGCCAGACTCTCCAATTACAACAGAGATAATTACTCCTACTTTTATGATGGGAGCCCAAATCCAAGTCAACAAGAAATATCATGATGAAAAAACATGAAGAAACTACACATCCTGATAATCGCATTTCTAATTTCGTTAGCAATCTTCGCAATCGCGAGTATGCAAGCCAAAGCTCAACCAACTGTATCCTCAACTACGACTACTTTGCTCTCTTCGAGCAGTATCACTTTGGGGGGTTCTGTAACGGACAATGCAACTGTTACCTCGGGCGCTACCGGGTCGGTTGCTTTCTATGTTTCAACTGATGGTGTTACTTGGACTCAGTTTGATACGGAACTTTTGAATGGTGCGGGAATTGCTATCTCCAATGCTTATTATCCGCCGGCTGCTGGCACCTACTATTTCAATGCGACTTACAGTGGCGACAATAATTATTTGCCTTCTTCGAGCGGTGCCTTGGATGAGCCTTTGACGGTTAATGAGGCTTCTTCAACTACGACTACTTTGCTTTCTTCGAGCAGTATCACTTTGGGCGGTTCTGTAACGGACACTGCAACTGTTAGCGGAGTTTCAGGCATTGTTCCTACCGGGACAGTGCAGTTCTATGTTTCAACTGATGGTGGTTCTACTCGGACTTTGTTTGATACGGAATCCTTGAACGGTGTGGGCATTGCTACTTCCATTAGTTATACTCCGTTGGCTTCGTCGGCTACTGGCGCCTCTTACGAATTTTATGCGGTTTATAGTGGCGACAATAATTATCTGGCTTCTTCGAGCGGTGCCTTGGATGAGCCTTTGACGGTTAATGAGGCTTCTTCAACTACGACTACTTTGCTTTCTTCGAGCAGTATCACTTTGGGCGGTTCTGTAACGGACACTGCAACTGTTAGCGGAGTTTCAGGCATTGTTCCTACCGGGACAGTGCAGTTCTATGTTTCAACTGACGGTGGAAGCACATTTAATCAGTATGGTGCTGCAAAATCCTTATCTTCTGGATCTGCCACTTCTGACGATTACACTGCTGCAAACGTGGGCACAATCTATTTCAAAGCAGTCTATGATGGCGATACCAATTATGCAAGTTCTCAAAGCGGAAACACTGCTGAGCCACTAACCATCACACAGGCTTCTGCGACGGTGGGTGCTGCGACGTTTACTCCTAGTAGCCCGATTACGTTGGGTGCTTCTGTTCTGGTTTCAGCTGCTGTTACTGGTCCTGGCGGAGTTACGGCTCCTACTGGTTATGTAATATTCCAAGTTTCGATTAACGGTGGTTCCTATACCAATTTTGGTTCTCCAGTTGCGTTATCTGGCAGTTCTGCTTCCATTTCGTACACTCCTCAGACTGCAACTACTTATAATTTCAAGGCTGTGTATGAAGGCGACAGCAACTATGTTTCTGGCACTACTGGTGGTTCTTCTTCAACTTTGACTGTTAATCAGGCTGTGGCGTCTGTTTCTGCTCCATCTTTGAGTCCTTCAGGTTCCACTACTGCGGGTACTCTTGTGTCATTATCTGTTACCGTTTCCGGTGGCGGCGCTACTCCTACTGGGACTGCAACTTTCCAAGTGAATATTGGTGGCAACGGTTGGAACAATATTGGTTCTGCAGTGCCTTTGAGCAGTGGTTATGCTTCTACAACTTATACTCCTCAGACGGCTGCTAGTTACCAGTTCCAAGTGGTTTACAGTGGTGATAGTAACTACAATGGTGCTACTGGTTCTGCGGCATCTTTGACGGTTGTTGCGAATGTTGCTACTCACTTGGTGGTTACGATTTCAGGTGGGACGCAGACTGCTGGTGTATCGTTTACTATATTGGTTAGGGCGGTGGATGCTTATGGTAATACGGCTACGAGTTATCTTGGCACGGTTGTTTTCACCACTTCGGACCATGGGGCTGATGTTAGTTTGCCAGGTCCTTACACGTTTACGGCTGCGGATGCTGGTGAAGTGAGTTTCTCGGCTGTTTTGGTGACTGCTGGTTCTCAGTCGATTACTGCTACTGACACGTCTGATAGCTCGATTACTGGTTCTAAGACTGGCATAACGGTTGATCCTGCTTCAGCGTCTATCTTCTCTATTAGCACTGTTAGTAGTCCTCAGACTGCTGGCGTCGGCTTTACCATAATGATTACTGCTCTGGATGCTTATGGTAACACGGCTACAAGCTATACTGGCACGCCATCTTTGAGTGATCTTTCTAGAACTATTAGCCCGACGAGTACCTCTGCTTTCGTGGGTGGTTTTTGGACTGGCACGGTTACTGTTACCTTGGCTGGTTCTGACTCTATCACCGCTACTGACGGAGCTATCACTGGGAAAAGTAACCCGTTCACGGTTACTCATGCTTCTGTTGCTGTAAGCGTAACAGTGCTTCCTGGAACGGCCACTATTACTACGGGTGGTTCTCAGGCTTTCACGGTTGCAGCTGCTGACTCTTATGGCAACACGTGGGATGTTACTGGCTTAGTTACTACTTGGAGTATAACTAGCGGTGCTGGTGGGTCTTGGAGTAGCAACGTCTACACTTCACATACCGCTGGGTCATGGACTGTGACAGCTTCTTATTTAGGTCTTCTCGGTACGGCTTCTTTGACGGTTAATGCTGGAAGTGCTGCTTCAATAACAGTTTCTCCTTCAACGGCGACTATTACGGCTGGAACACAAGAAACTTACACTGCTACTGCTTATGATAATCAGGGTAATGATTTAGGACCGGTAACTGCTTCTTGGGGGATTAGTTCTGGAGCTGGTGGGTCTTGGAGTAGCAACGTCTACACTTCACATACCGCTGGGTCATGGACTGTGACAGCTTCTTATTTAGGTCTTCTCGGTACGGCTTCTTTGACGGTGGATGCAGGTGCTTTGACTACCGTTAGCGTTTCTGGTCCGGCTTCGGTTACTGCTGGTGGAACTGCAACTTTTACTGCTACTGGCTTTGATGCTGAGGGTAACAGTTTGGGTGTTGAGACTGCTTCTTGGAGTATAACTAGTGGCGCGGCTGGTTCATGGAGTTATAATGTTTACACCTCGCATACTGCTGGATCTTGGACGGTTTCGGCTCTTGTTTCCACTGTTAATGGTACGGCTTCTTTGACGGTTAATGCTGCTGCTGCTGCAAGCTTTGTGGTTTCTAGTTTCCCGAGTCCTGCTACTGCCGGTGTTTCTGGCACTGTTACGGTTACTGCTCATGACGCGTATGGTAATGTGGCTACTGGTTATACTGGTACGGTCCATTTTACTTCTTCAGATGGTCAGGCGGTTTTGCCTGCTGATTCAACGCTTTCGTCTGGTACGGGAACTTTCAGTGCTACTTTGAAGACGGCTGGTACCCAGTCTATTACGGCTACTGACACGATGACTAATTCGATTGCTGGTTCTTTGGCTGTGACGGTTGTTGCGAATGTTGTTGCTCGATTGGTGGTTACGAGTTCAGGTGGGACTGAGACTGCTGGTGTTCCGTTTACTATATTGGTTAGGGCGGTGGATGCTTATGGTAATACGGCTACGAGTTATGTTGGCACGGTTGTTTTCACCACTTCGGACTCTGGGTTTGGTGTTAGTTTGCCAGGTGATTACACGTTTACGGCTGGGAATGCTGGTGAAGTGGGTTTTTCGGCTGTTTTGGTGACTGCTGGTTCTCAATCGATTATTGCTACTGATACATCGAATAGCTCGATTAATGGTTCTTTGACTGTGACGGTTGATCCGAATTCTGGTACTCGATTGGTGGTTACGAGTTCAGGTGGGACTGAGACTGCTGGTGTACCGTTTACTATACTGGTTAGGGCTGTGAATGCTTATGGTAATACGGCTACGAGTTATGTTGGCACGGTTGTTTTCACCACTTCAGATCTTGGGTTTGGTGTTAATTTGCCGACTTCTTACACGTTTACGGCTGAGAATGCTGGTGAAGTGAGTTTTTCGGCTGTTTTGGTGACTGCTGGTTCTCAATCGATTATTGCTACTGATACATCGAATAGCTCGATTGCTGGTTCTTTGGCTGTGACGGTTGTTGCGAATGTTGCTGCTCGATTGGTGGTTACGAGTTCAGGTGGGACTGAGATTGCTGGTGTTCCGTTTACTATACTGGTTAGGGCGGTGGATGCTTATGGTAATACGGCTACGAGCTATGTTGGCACGGTTGTTTTCACCACTTCAGACCCTGGGGCTCTCGTTAGTTTGCCAAGTTCTTACACGTTTACGGCTGCGGATGCTGGTGTAGCGAGTTTTTCGGCTGTTTTGGTGACTGCTGGTTCTCAGTCGATTACTGCTACTGACACGTCTGATAGCTCGATTATTGGGTCAGAGAATGGCATAACGGTTACTCATGCTACTGCAGCCTCTAATGTTGTCATTACTCCTGCTGATTCATCGGTTACGGCTGGGGCGACTAAGACTTATTCGGCTACGGCTACTGACGCTTATGGCAACACTTGGGATGTGACTTCTTTGACGACTTGGAGCATAAGCTCTGGCGCTGGAGGTTCATGGAGCAACAACGTCTACACTTCTGCGACTGCTGGTTCCTGGACAGTTACTGGAACCTACGCTTCTTCGCCTTACACTACTGGTTTGACGGTGAATCCTACTATTACTGCTTCTGCTGGAGCTAACGGCTCTATCAGTCCCAGCGGCTCTGTAAGCGTCAACTACGGCGGCAGGCAAACTTTCACTATAACAGCGGACGCTGGTTATTACATAGCTGATGTTTTGGTGAATGGGAGTTCAGTTGGCGCTGTCAGCTCCTACACATTCACCGATGTTCAGGCTGCATATACCATCTCAGCAACGTTTGCAAAGACCGCTACTTCAACTTCCACTCCAAAATCGACACCATCGCCCTCACCAACTGCCACTCCGGTACCAATTTCGACACCTTTACCTACAGCTATTCCTACGCCAATATCGACGTCCTTCCCTACCCCACCTCCGTTATCAACAACATCCCCAGCCTCAGAGCCATCATTCGAACTTGTGCTTATCGTCGTCGCAACTGTAGCAGAAATAATTATAATTCTCACAGTAATAGCCGCCGTACGTTTAAGACGAAAATCTAAAGAAACACAGGCAATGGGCAATGCCCAAGCCTAAACAGTTTTTATTTATACATATTTCTTTTTGAGTTCTTCAATTTCCTTCCTTCTACTAAACGAGATACTGACTATTGTCATGATCTCCGGCGCTCTACCCATAATAATAGCCATAGTAGACTGGCGCTCGTCAGCAAAAATTCTGCTATCATCCGCCATAGCCGCCGCCTCAACCTACACCCTCATCTCAGAACTGAGCTTCTCCAACTGGATACGGCTAATCATAGGCGTAGTATTCTTCGCATTTGTGTACGTCGCCGCAGCCTGTCTCAAAACAAGGGTTCCAATGAAGCCTATAATTATGAAAAGCACACTCCCTATCAGAAAACTGTTCAATGCAGTGCTCAAACCCCAACTCACATTTCCCGCATCAGGATATAAGGATGATCGCTGGACCATGATCACGCCGGCAGCGACTGCTGAGAGCGCTAGGACAAGAAGCCCTAAAACTATCGTCAATTTGGCATATTTTATTGCAGTCTGACCTGGGGATAACCAACCCCACTGGAGACCAAAAAAAGCGATTGCAAGAAAAAGAACTAAAAAACCGGCAGTAAGTGACCACATTGCAGCATTGTTCGGCGCATTGTACCAAACGGTGTAATACCTGTACCGACTGCTGTAGGAATTAAACATCTGATACCAACCCCATTGACTATCGAACAACAAATATATGCCTACCAATGCAAGAAGGATCTGCACTAGCGATGTTATCTTAATCAAGCCTGTCAGTTTAAAGGTTGACTGCATGGAGCTACCTCGAATATCCTTTCTTTTCGTTTGTTTAATAAAACTTTAGGTTAATCCGCTTGCTCTAAGCTAAAGTGAAATTTGATTTTTCGAGAAGCACAACGATTAATAGGGTTCACTGATCTTTTTTCGAATATAACTAAAGCGTTGCAACTTCACAATCGATTTCTCCACACAACCCTTCAAAAACTTGAGACGCAAAGGTATCCCATTTTTTATTCAATTCTGAGTAAACACACTTATCATCAACTGATTTTTCACAGCGTGTGCGTACAAAAACAATATTAATTTTAAGTCACAACGTTGAGTGAGTATTATGAACAAAACTTGTAGAAGTGTTCTCGTTACTGGTGGTGCAGGTTTTATCGGTTCGCATTTGGTTCCGAGGCTTCTTGGAAATGGCCACTCAGTTATTGTGTTGGATAATTTGTCTACTGGACAGTTAGAGAATCTTGCTGGTGTTCTTGATCATCCTAGGTTTATGTTTCAGCGCGGAGACATTCGGGATACGGTCATTCCAAACCAGGTTTTTAACGAAGTTGATGTTGTTATTCATCTTGCTGCCTTAATAGATATCTCAGCTTCTGTTGCTGATCCAACGCAGAATCATGAAATTAACGTAGATGGAACCTTTAATATGCTTCAAGCCGCGGTAAAGCATAATGTAAAGAAGTTTATTTTTGCTTCTTCAACAGCCGTTTATGGCGATGCGAAAACTTTATGCCTCAAAGAAAATATTGCCCTCCGACCGATTTCTCCTTATGCCGCGTCAAAAGTTGCTGGTGAAGCGTATTGCAGTGCATTTGCAAGTTGCTTTGGGCTTGAGACAACTGCATTGCGATTTTTCAACATTTATGGCTTAAGAAGCGAAAACAGCCCATACAGTGGTGTTATCACCAAGTTTCTTCAGAAAATCATAAAGGGCGAAGACTTAACCATCGATGGAGACGGAAAGCAAACGCGAGATTTCATACATGTAAACGACATCATAGAAGCCGTGATCCTATCTCTGGAGCATGAAGGATTGAAGGGCGAAGTTTTTAATGTTTGCACGGGCGTACCCACAAGCATCAATCAACTGGTTGCCACTTTGAAGACGGTTACTGGAAAAAACCCCAACGTCAAGCATGGACCTGCAAGGTTAGGCGACATACGAAACAACTATGGCGACCCTGCTAAGGCTGCAAAAAACTTAAGTTTTAAAGCCCGCGTCGATTTAACAAAAGGGTTACAGATGTTGTTTGAAGAAGTTAAAGGCTCTAAATTATATCAGTAACTGATTAGTTTAGCCTGGTTTTGTAATCGTTAGAAAAGAGCGTTCGCCTTTTTGTCAATTTATTTCCCTGCTAGCGTACGCTATTTACCTTTATTCAGCCCATAATTACCTCGGAGAGAAATAGGTTGATAAATAAAAAACGGTTGATTACTAAACAATAGACTACACATTTGATGTATATCGAACTATGTTTATTAAATGACATAAACTTTTATTAAGACCGAACGTAAAAGCTCGGTTCGAGAGAGAGGGCATTGTTGATATGTCCGAGCGGAGCTTACTTTACATGGTACTTGTGGTGGGAGAGTAATTACGGCAAAGAATAAACTTTCAATAATAACTGCCGTAATAGCCTTAGTCATAATTGGACTAGCTTTATCGCTTATCATTTTTTCAGCTCTTTCAGCCATTCCCCTCTCTCAATATAGCTTATCCACCGGTACAGTGCCCACTCCCACACCTAAGACTGGCTCTTCCACCGGTACAGTGCCCACTCCCACACCTCAGACTGGGTCTCAGACTGGCTCTTCCAATGGTGGAGGATCTCTCATTACATATCAAACTGTGTCTTCCAACGGAGCAGTCTCTACATCGGCAAACTTGGCGGTGTACTCTGACAGCGCATGCACCACTTCCTTGGCGTCTCTAAATTGGGGAACCTTAACCCCTGGGAGGACCAGCACTTATACAATTTACGTCAAAAACACCAGCACTGGTCTTTCACTATCTTTGAGCATGACCACGAGTAGCTGGAGTCCAGCGAGTGCGAATGGGCCAATAACCATTGCGTGGAATCAGCAAGGTATAGATCTTCAGCCTGGGGCATCTGTAGCTGCGGTCCTAACGCTGACCGTGTCCTCAAGCATAGTTGATGTCACAAGCTTCAGAGTCAATATAAACATCAGCGGCACAAGCCCCTAAGCATATCTCGCTTCCCCAAAATAAAAAAGGAAAGTAACATTAGAAGGCTTCAGCGTTTTCATACTGAGATAAGTCTTAAGCAAAATTGAAACACCCAAAAAACTCCAGCCAAAACAAATTTTCCTCTTTTTACAAGAAAAGTTAGGTGGAAAAGCCCCATGAATCCTCAGTATGAATAGTGCATGTTTTTGTTCTAGAAAAATAATATTTTTATTCTATTTATTATTCTATAAAATCTAGAAAATAATGTTTTTAATTCTATAATAATTTTTATTCTAGTTTTTATTCTATAAAATTATGCTTGCCTTTATTTCAGAAATAATTGGGCTAATGCGCCAACAAGTTATGAAAAGAATAAGAGAAGAAGAGTGAAAGGTGAAAGACTTTTTTGAAAAAAGATTTTAGATGGAAAACCAGATTTTTGTGGGTAGCAATTTCAGTAGCATTAGTCATAACCGCCACAATAGCTTTATCACTTATCTCTATTGCAGCCATCACCACATCTACCACTCTGTCCACCAGCGGTACAGTGACTACATCAGCAGGCTTAGCCGTGTATTCGAACAGCGGATGCACCACTTCCCTGAGCACCATAAGTTGGGGAAGCTTAAGCCCAGGTGGGACCGCCACTGAGACAATCTACGTTAAAAACACCGGCAGTGGTCTTTCATTATCTTTGAATATGACCACGAGTAGCTGGAGTCCATCGAGTGCGAGTGGGTACATAACCATAACGTGGAATCAACAAGGCACAGACCTCCAGCCGGGGGGATCAGTAGCCGCAGTCATAACCCTGAACGTATCATCAAGCATAGTGGACGTCACAAGCTTTAGCGTCAATATAAACATCGGCGGTACAAACCCTTAGCCGCCCGAGCCTAGTTGACATCACAAGCTCATGTCCAAATATGGTATAACAGGCACAAATCAGTTTAAAAATTATTTCCAACAATTTTTCCTCAAACTTGCCCATTAGCTTGAGCTGATGCTTATTCGTGGGCGTTGCCTTGTCTCTTTATTATGAGTTGAAGAGTGGTACAAGTAGGGGTACCGTTTTTTCATAAAAAGGATCATCGGGTTTTATGGTTATTGTGTAAGTGCTTCGAGGATGTAATACAGACCGTTCTTATCAAAAGCTATATTGCAATTAACCGAACTTTGCAAACTTTGTCAAGTTTACTTCGCAAAAATTTGTTAAAGTTGACAATCAACGTTAATTGATTTTATAAAAAGCTATAAAATAGGTTCGAGCGCTAATACGGTTTGAAACTTCGGAAGAGGGAGAAAAATGAAAACTGACAAGTTAAAGAACGATGCCGGTATTGTGCAAGTACACAATAACAAAGTGACAGGTAAAGCCCGCTATGGCGAGGTGGATAATTTATGCCAAAACTAAAAATCTCAATAATAACTGCAGTTTTAGCATTAATCATAGTTGGAATGGCTTTATCAATTGCCACTTTTTCAGCCATAACCACCTCTGCAACCCTCACCTCTAGCGGTACAGTGTCCACTTCAGCAGGCTTAGCTGTGTATTCTAACAGTGCATGCACTACTTCCCTGAGTTCCATAAACTGGGGAACCTTAACCGCGGGAGGGACCACCACTCAGACAATCTACGTCAAGAACACCAGTAGCGGCCTTTCATTAACTCTGAATATGACGACTAGTAGTTGGAGTCCAGCGAGTGCGAATGGGCCAATAGCCATTAAGTGGAATCAGCAAAGTACAGTTCTTCAGCCTGGAGCTTCAGTAGCTGCTGTCCTAACTCTGACTGTATCCTCAAGTATCTCTGGCGTCACAAGCTTCAGCGTTAATATAAACATCGGCGGCACCAACACCTAACTGTATCCTCAAACACAGATGACGTAACAACCTTTAGTCTCCAAACAAGTCACCGACACAAATCTAAATAAAAATACTCCTCATCCATTTTTTCCTAAAAATTGAACATTAACTTGAATTGATACATTATTAGGTCAGTCTTCCTTTCAACTATCCAGTAGATCTTATCGTTCGAAAAGAACATTTTTCACTGAGCTTACTCGTGAGATCAGCATGGTATTGCATATCGAGCTTTTTGACTTCTTGTCTTCTGCTGCCACTTGGATGCAGACCTAAGCTTTTTTTAATTGATTCTGGCAGGCGCACAAAAAGCAACTTCTGAAAACTCCTCCGCATATATTCTCTTTTGGACGTTTTTCGACATTTCTTTTCTGGTCAATCGTGACTACGCTGGAGTAGCGCTCTAAAGTAATTTGGGTTTGTTCTTTCGTTGCCTGGTTTTTTTGGGGCCAGATATTGGGGCCGGCGGGATCACGGGTTTGAGGGTGTTTCACCATTTGTCTATGAAGGCGGAATCAGAGTGTTTTACGGTTATTGCGTCAGCGCTTCGAGAATGCAATGCAAACTGGTTCTTATCAATAGCTAGACTTTGAGGTTAACTGGGCTTCGCAAACTTTGTTAAGTTTACTTTGCAAAAATTTGTTAAAGTTGGCAATTAACGTTAATGGATTTTATAAAAAGTTATAAAAAAGATTCAGGCGATAATGGGGTTTGAAAATTAAGAAGAGGGAGACAAATGAAAACTCACAAGTTAAGAAACATTCTGCTAATGCCACTAGCTGTTTTTCTTTGGTGTGTTGGCTGGAGTCTCAATTGGATAGGGTCCAAAAGAGAAACAACAATACCGAAACCAAAATTGTCGGTTCAAAAAGAGCTAGTCGTCTATGTGCCGACACCTGAACAGAAGTATGCAACCTAACCTGAACAGTTAGCTGAAAGGACATTTTTCCAATAGTCTTTTTCAGTTATGCCTTGGATGCCTCTTTGCTCGACAAAGTGGGCTTTGCACAAACTTCTATGGGTGAATCATGCCAGTTTTGCATAGCCGATGCTGATTATGTATCTGTGTTGTTCAAGTATCCACGTTGTTCGAGTGTACAATAATGTTTATTAAGACTTAATACACAAGGATTTATTTTGTTGGGGAACATAATGACAAAACCAAAGCTCTCAATAACAACCGCAATAGTAGCATTAGTCATAATTGGAATAGCCTTAACATTTACCACTTTTGCAGCCCTCAATGCATCTTCAACTTTGTCCACCAGCGGTACAGTGACTACATCAGCAGGCTTAGGCGTATATTCGAACAGCGGATGCACCACTTCCCTGAGCACCATAAGTTGGGGAAGCTTAAGCCCAGGTGGGACCGCCACTCAGACAATCTACGTTAAAAACACCGGCAGTGGTCTTTCATTATCTTTGAATATGACCACGAGTAGCTGGAGTCCATCGAGTGCGAGTGGGTACATAACCATAACGTGGAATCAACAAGGTACAGACCTTCAGCCTGGAGCAGTCGCAACTGCAACTCTGACTTTAACTGTGTCCTCAAGCATAGTTGATGTGACGAGCTTCAGCGTCAATATAAACATCGGCGGCACAAACCCCTAATCAATCCTCAGAACGTACCTGACATCACAAACTTCAGCTTCCAAATATGCATAGCTGGCGCAATTAGGTTAAAAAACTCTCTCCATCTATTTTTTTCCAAGCCTTGCCTCAGCTTGAACTGATGCTTATTTGGCATACGGTGGCAATTGGTTTTTTGATTGAGGGTTTATGCTACTCTGACGATTGCGGTTATGTTGTTTGCCACTAATGCTGTGAGTGTGAAGAGTGAAATGACGTATCCTGAGTTAAGGAGGTTTTTTGCGAAAGGTGAAACTTGGTTAGAGATTTTCGTTTTAGTTTCGGCCTTGTAGAAAACGAGTCCTGCAAGTATGACTGCTGAGAGTTTGACGGCGCTAAAGATCAGCATGTTTGATTGCGTTAATCCGGCGAGCAGGGGGTTGGTTTCGGTTGCTCCAAAGAAGACCACTCCTATGGTGGTTGTTAGCCAGTCTATAGTGCCTATAAGAATGAGCGTTGTACAAAACAAAACTTCTTTCCTGACCACGCTTCTTCCTCTTTTTCTAGCTTCCCGTATGATTAATTGGTGAAGGGTTCTGTTAACCATTGTGAATGTTGATTGGTAACAACTGATATGCAGCTATACGTGAGTCTTCACATAATCGGTTCAAAATCTGTTGTTTTATTCATGAGATTTTGCGCCATCTATGTGAAAGTTCGCGGTATTTGCGTTGTACAGGTGAATTTGAAGATGATTTTGGATTCATATTTTGTTGTAATAAATTAATTAAATTACTTTGTTGTATTGTTTTTGGGAAGAACTGTATGAAAAAATGTTTAGCCTCTCAAAATAGAAAAGAACTTGAAAATAAAATCTTAGCTCTTCTTGGTGAAACAATGCAGCCGTTGCCCAAAGAATTTCAGATGATGCTGGCAGACGATTTGGTTACAGCTTTCGAGAGCAGAATTAAAGTTTTGAACCGTGCACAAAAACCAATGGACTGCTATGTTGAAACAGCCTCAGAAATTGAACATCAACTAATCAAAGCATAAAATGTACTTACAGCATCACCCATGAAGTACTAATTCCGCCCACACAAATGAGAATTAACAACATTTAAAATTTAAAGAAAAACCACTTTAATCGCAAAACGGTCATGTTACGTGAAGCCAACCGCGCCCGCCTTTCTTGGGCTGTTGAGCTTCCTGCTTCTTAGGAGCATACTCTAAAGTACGTTTGTTTCTCTGGGGCTTGGGGCTGGTGATTTTAGTTTTTACGAATTTGTTCCAGCCGCCTTCGTTTACGTTTGGTGGGATGAAGCGGTCTGTGTCTTCTGTTATGTGTTGTTCAAGTATTTCTTTGAAGTTTAATGCTTTGTAGTCTCTGGTTGCGTGGATTATGGTGCCGCGTTCCACGTACAGTGCTGCGTAGTCGCTGATTGAGATGCCTTCGGCTCTTTCTTTGTCGTTGAAGCGTTCGCTCCATAAAAGCTTCCATTCAGCTTTAAGTTTCTCAACTAATTCCTTCTGCGCTTTAATTCTGCTCTCAAGAGACGCATCAGCAGAAGCTTGAGGCGAATCGTTAGTAACCTTCAATTTGTTCCCTTTTCATCAAATCTTCGGACTCGAGCTATTTAACAATTATTCCAGAGCCAGCAGCACAAAATTTTAAGCGATTTGATAAACTTACTTATTTTATGTGCCTGTCCAAACTTCGTTATTTGCTGGGTTTAGTGTAAACTTCAACCTCAACCTTTTGAGCGGGTTTCCCTAAAAGGTCAGATAGTGAACCTTTCCATTTTGGGTTAGAGTTTGCGGTGAAGCCTACGGTTTGGGCTATGCCTCTCCAGAGGAGGGCTTTATCGTAATCTTTGGCGTCTTGAGGCATAAATTCAAAAATTGATCGGCTTGCAATGATCACAAGTTTCTTTTTCATTCGGGAAATGGCGACGTTTATGCGGTTTAAGTTTAGCAAGAAGTCACTTTCTGTGCGCACATAGTCGGGGTCGCTTACAGTTGAGGATATGATGATGAAGTCGCTTTCTCCGCCTTGATACCGCTCGACCGTATCAACCCGTACATTTTCGTAACCGTCAAGCAGCAAATTCTTGACCACTCCTCGCTGAGCATTATGCGGAGTAACTACTCCCACAGCTTCCGACTTTACACCACTGCGGACTAGTGCGTCGACAATATTCGCTTCGACTAAATTTGACTGAAAACTCTCCGTCTCGTCATGGACAACTAAGACAAAAATATTCTCTGGCTCCAAAATAACTTTCAATCCCTCTGTTAAAGGAGCCACAGACGATAGAGTTTGCCTCTGGTCAGAACGAAAATCAATCCCGTCTTTGTGGTATACCCATTCTCTTAGAAACTGTGCAACTACTTGGTGACACCGATGGGTTTCGCTTAAGCGTTCGGTAGGAATATCAGCCTTATGCAGAGATTTAACATGCTCAATTCCCAGGTCTTCTTGACGTAGTAAACGAAGGAAATCCATAGCTGATAAGAATGAAGCCATCTCCTCGATGGTTCGCCGATCCTCTTTTTCCCAATTATGCGATTGAATTGGAGGCAACTGCCGATGGTCTCCTGCCACCAGAATCTGAGCATTCTTGTTGACAAATGCGCCTGAAAGAATCAACTCGGGAAGCCGCATCATACTTGCTTCATCAACCACTAATAAGTCGAAGAAGCCTTCGTCCCATGATGGTTCCTTGCCTCCAATCTTTTTCATAAGACCGTACAGGCCAGGCGGCGTTACACATAAAACCAGAGGAAAAGCACCAGTTGAATCAGAAACTAACTTGCCCTGACTTGATAAAGCATCTTTTAATTCCGCAACAACTTGTTCGTCCTCGTTGTAGTTAACGTATTTAACGCCGTCAACGGCTTTGGCTGAAGAATTTAGAACCCGATAAATTCTAAGATTAGCTAAGTCACTGCCGCCTTGTTTGCTGTAAGTTCGCCAAGACTTAGCTAGCTTGTTAACAAATTCATGAATCGCCTTATGGGTAGGTGCCACCATCAACACACGGCACCTGCCGACTGCATTATGTGCGGCGACATGCGCAAGCACTGCTAGCTGTAGAGTTTCAGTTTTACCTGTGCCCGGTGGACCTTGAAGCATAACAACCTGTTCTTTGCCAAAAACGCGGTCGATGAAACGGTTCTGCTCTGGTTTAGGTGGAAAGATTGTGTGTTCAACCCAATCTAAGAAAGGCTTCGCGTGCTTCTTAGATAATTCACTGTGTTCTGAAGGTTTGTTTGTACCCGCCAAAAATCCTTCCAGCAGGCAATATAACTCGTTGTTGGCTGCGTAGTCAAGGCATTTTGCTGCTCGCTCTGAAATAATATCGTCTGCTAATTCATCCAAAATATACTTGCGTCCCACTTCAAAGAGCTGCATGTGCTTACTATTTCTAGCTTTGTCTTTGTCGGTGGTTGGAAGATCATGCCAAGTGCTATAACGCCTGCTTTTGCCGCTGGGCCAACTGACCACTTTAATGGTTAGTTCCATTTTTTTTAAATCAACTTTTTCAACGATAACGCGAGCTGATTTTTCTACCTGTGAAGGTGACCTTTGCCTAGTTTCCTCAAACTGTCCCTGCTCATTTATTCTAATTTCAGTCGCAACCATCCAATCGCCAGAGCCTGAATCGTCAGACCCCTTGATTCTGCAAGCATTAACAATACACTCCGATTTTGGTAACCCAAGATCCTCATAAATCATTTTGCCCCTAACTACAAAGTCCCGATCCATTTCCTCAGCGCTTAAACATTCAAAAATCACTGATCGACCTGTGGCTACTCGTTGGCATGGAAGCAAAATGTAATGCTGATATAATTCTTGGCGCTTGGCAAAATACTCCAAATCCAAAAACTCCCTGCAACTTCTCTCCAGCGTTGCATATCCCAACGTGAACTCGGGGATTTTCGGGACATTGATTGGTTTTTTGCCTAACCGTCGATTGCGTATAGTAAGCGAACGCTCTATATGTTCAAGAGCCAAGCAAAGCCTTGCACCAAGCAGGGTTAAATCCTCGTCGCTGATTCTTCGCGTCTTATGTGGGTAATCGCACCACATACGTTTCTCTATCATAAATTTTTCAAGAAAGCCTTTTCCTTGGCTACTGTCAAGCCGACCTTTGGCAGCCCATAAATATTCAATTGGAATTTGGTTTCCAAAACGGGCGCGAGCAGGATAATAGCCTTCTTTATGTCTTTCATCTTCGCGTCCAAGTATAAATGAAATTGAACCTGTTGGAGTTCGTGTGTAAGGCAGTTCAAAGTTAAAGAAGCCATCACGAAAAACTGCGCGTAGATCTAAAAGTGTTCCATCTTTGCGTTTAACGACCCATTGGTTTGCATCAAAAAAGCTACATTGCTTAAGAACAGGCAAAAGCCCCGTGCTGTGATACCCAACAGCTTTTCTTGCTACAATTTCGTCTTGTAAAATGGAAAACATAGGTTGATCGATTGCTTGCCTAAGACCTAAAAGGTCCTGCACTGCATGGGCGGTCATCAAAGAAGGTTGACGCCGTACTGCATCCATAAGTAGATCCCGCTCGCGTCGGGTATAGAAGTAAAGGTGAATCGGAGCCTCATCTGGACTCCCAACCTCCAAGGCTACATCATTAATGGCCTTAGTGACGTCTGCAAAAAATGCCTCTAGCATGTTTTTTTCTTCATCGAAGCATTTTTCTCGTTGATCAGGAAGACTATTGATAATTTTTGATACGCTTATTGATTGCCCCCTGTACCTTGTGCAACTTACTCTAGCGCTAATCATAGAAAGAATATCTAGCATGTAATCCCATTCAATATGGAAGTAAACTCGGATCATTCCATCAGGTTTAAACGAAAGCGCCGTATCTGCCCCAAGCTGGGGGCTATCTTCAGGCAAATTTCCATAACCAGTGCCCGTGAGCCATGGCATCACTTTAACCTTATTCACATGTGAACTGCTTGGTCGTATTCCATATAGCATGAATTGAGCTCTTTGAATTATTCTATCAAGCTTGGCTCCAACTACAGGATCAGCAGACAACAACTGGACTTTTTGCGGGTCTAAAGCCGGAATCTCCTTAAAGTTGTAGGGACGCTGATCCTCTGAATCAGGCACCATCTTTAACTTTGCTAGGTCTTCCAGCCGTAAAATCCCATAGCATTTTAGTGCCTTCTGCTCCCCTCGAGTCAAATTAAGCAGGGCAACGCTCTCTTTTTCTATTGCACGAACAGTGCAGCATTCGTTAAAGCCGCAGTTATCACATCGCCAAGAGAGCTGATACGCCACTTCTGAGAGGGCAGTTTGGTGGATTCGGTAAAGTTCGCCGTTTCCACTAAGGAGTCTTTGAACATCTTGGATTAGCGGCTCAAGTCTAAACGGCGGAAGACTTTCAGCGTTAAGCTTCTCTAAATCTGATTCTTTGTTAATCACGCATCCTTCAAAATCGACATTAGACGAGAAGTCACCTAAGCCTTTAGTAAGCAAAAGCACATAAATTGCAACTTGTATACGGTGAGCCGTCTGCTCCTTCCAGGAAGATTTTATTTCAAAAATGCGGACTTTAACTTTACCATTCTTGCTTGGCCATATACCAATCAGGTCAGCTATGCCTTTTATGTCCCACACGCCAATATGCCCCTTCATAGGGGCTTGATAAATCAAAACAGGCTTGTACTCGGTCTCTGGTTTAGCAGAAAGTGAGCATTCAAGAAGTCCCATTATGGTTTGAAGAGTTTTTTTCCAAGCGCTCTCCCAATCATCTGTCTTTGGGTTAAAATCGCTTAAGTCACGGTAGTCAGCAGCTTTTGCTTTTAACTCCTGTACTTTTTTTTCTTCTATTTTTTTGCCTGCACCATACAGCAAGGGACTCAGCGGTTTGAAAGCCTCAGGCCATTTGTGGCAACTCTCCTCCTTACCTTCAAAACGAAGCTTAAAGTAACGGGGGCAGCAATCAAAACGGATAAACTCAGCCAGCCCCGACGCATCAAGCGAAGGCAAACCTACTATAGGCTTAAGACTTGACTCGCTTGATTTCTCTTCCAATACCCCGAGCGCCCCTAACTTCAATGATAGGCAGACTTGTTGCTTAAATGTTGTACTTACGTTTAAAGGCTTATCTAAACTGCCTTTTTAATTGCTACTTAATAGAACAAAGAGAAAACAAATATTCGACAGCTGCTTACGAAGAAACCAACAAAAACCAAGTATATTCCCCGAAAATATCGGAAATCTTAATTTCCGCGCCTAAGGCAGCATATTTCAGCTTACTTGAATCAACGCTTAAATAATATTTAATGAGGCTTCTTTTATTTGCTGCCAACTGAAGGGCAACTGTCAAATATTACTCCATGCTTTTTCCTGTTTACATAGCTGATTAAGATAAACTCAATAATACCGCCGTTCACACTGACAACGATGTATGCCCATTCTCCTAAATAATTGAAAAGAATAACGAAAAGAACTAAGTTTATTAGAAAAACGCCTATGCCTATGATATTATATTTTATGTAGCGCAAGGCCCATTTTCTGATTGATCCTCTGAGTTTGCCCAACCGTTCTTTTCTCCTATATGCTCTTACTTTTATTTACATGGGTGCTAGCGCGTTTCTCTCTTTATATCGTAATACTCACTACAATAATATAAGAATTGCTTATCTTGCGTCTTTTTTTCACCTTGTTCTTTTCTTTAGCAAAGGAAAGATTCAGCGCGCTAAATACTCAAACGCTTAACTCAGCGTCTTCCAATTCCACTTATACTCTACTCTTAATCCCTTGCCCCACGCTATTACAAATACAGTTACAGTTACATACAGTTACAATTACAGAAAAAAGCGGCGATTTTAAAAAATTGATGTCTTCATTTTGCAATTAGCACAGGGCATCTTGCACGGTGGGCGACGCTTTCGCTTGTGCTGCCAAGAAAGAGTTCTTTGATTTGGCTGTTCCCCCTGTGACCTATGACTATTAAGTCAAATTCGCCGTTTGTAGCAGTCTCAACTATCTTTGTTGGCGGGTCTCCTTCTTTGAGTTCGGCGGTGATTTTAAGGGCGGGCTTTAGTTTGGTCGCTCTTTCAGTGGCTTTGGACAAAATTGCCTCATGCGTCTTTCTAAGCTCATCGATGACGGAGGCTGCATTTGGCTGGTAACCTATTTGCCTTTGAGGATACGCGGACGATGGAGACTGCTGAAGGGGGTTAATTTGATATCCAAACTCTGGAGGCGGCTGAAAAACGTTGAGTATTAGAACAGAGGCGGAAAACTTGTCAGCGATTTCAAGAGCATAATCTAAAGCCTTTTCTGAATTTTCAGAACCGTCTACGCCCACAAGAATTTTTGTTATCAAACGCGGTCCCTCTAAGCTTAATTTGGGATTGAAGCTCATAGACTTTTCGAATCAACGCACTGTCTTGTCCCTTTATAATGTGTTGAAGGTAAGTTCTTTCCTCTTTTTTCCTTCTACTTGAAGAACTTAGGTTGCTCGGATTCCAGCTTTCCGTTCGCTTCTCAGATATTTAGCAAATAAGAGAGCTTCTTGCTAAATGGTCTCCCTGAGTAATGAGAAATTTTCACGTTACTAGCTGTAGTTTCATGAAACTGTTTGGTTCCAGTAAAAAACTTTAGTGTAATTGTTCAATGTTGGCCCAATAACTGAGGGGTCATCATAAATAATGTTCAATTTGCTATCGTATCTGGCTAGTAAGGTTTGCGTGTCGTTCCATATTTTTTGGGTTGACGTGTCGTTGTAAGCTGGGAATAAACCCCAGATTGTATCGTTCGCGTTGCGAAAGCCAAACCCGAAATCTGCAGGTACAACATAGGCTACCTTAGCTGGGGTGGACCCAAATTGCTCAGGATTCGTGTGGATGTCAGCCCAGAAAGTCTGCAAAGCCTCAAAATCATCCGGGGTTAATGTGCCATAAGCAGTTATGTTGGGATAACTGAAAATCACCTCGTAAGTGGCTCCAGCACTGTAAGCCTGGGAGAGGTCGGAGAACATCTCTGGTCCTGACTCAAGGTAAGGCGCTTGATCATACTTCCAAGTGATTATAACTCCCCAAGGCCGGTTAAATGATTGGGCGGCGCCTCTTTCTAGTGCGATAATGCTTTGCCTGCTTTCGTTTCCCACAAACTCGGCGAAAACCGTGCTGTAGCCGGCTTGATAGTCAAACCAGTTGAGACAGTAATCAGAAGTGAAAATTTTGAGGACTGGCACTTTAGTGGTATCAGCTAAGGTTCCGTAATACTGGATAAAGCCTGACAGAGTGCCAACATAATCATTAGCTATCTCGGCGTAACTTAGAGAGGTATCATTGATAAGCCTAAACTTTCCATCATCTAGCTGGTTTCCGCCAGGTTCATCAAACCTGTAAATGCCCAAGAACTTATCGCCATACTCCCGTGTTGCATTGCCTATCCAATCGAAAATAGTATTACTGGGCGGGTAACCGTTGGTGCTGTTGTACATGGGGTAGCTTGTGATTAAAACGATAAAATTTAACCCCGAACTGTAAAGGTAGTTACAAGATTCATCTAGAGCCGTCCGATTAAACGATAAACTGACTGAGCCCATGACAAAGAGATTCGTGTAATCCTTAACTTTATCCACTAAGGCTTTCAGTTGACTGAATTGATTACCGTAAGCAAATTCAACACCAACATAAAATGGCCTAGTTGAAGCTTTCTTACTAAACATGTTAACAGTTAATAAAAGCGCTACAGAAATCAACACGATAAGCAACACTGCAGCCAATATAGCGTATTTGCGGTTCAAAAGCGCTCAACCAACCGCTAAAATAATCACTAAACAACTTAACATTGGAGTAAGTATCGCAAATAAAACGAAAAGAAAATCTTCAAGCCTGAACTTACTCTTCAATGTACATCAAAACTTTTCCAAGCAACTTTACCTACTGTAGAGCCCCATTAATTCGCCTTTAGCGAGAATATGGCTTTGCATGGCTTTTTCAACATCTTTCTTTTTTGAGCCGACCTTTAAACTAAGCTCCGTATCCAAAGCGTAAACTTTAAAGAAATACCTATGCGTACCTGAAGGCGGACAAGGACCAAAATACCCCATTTGTCTTGCACCGTTCATCCCTTCTGTTCCTGGCACCGTGTTTTCACCGATCTTACCAGTTGAGGAGGGAATGTTCCACACAATCCAGTGATCAAACGTGCCGCTTGGCGCATCGGGGTCATCTACTATTAGAACAAGCGTTTTCGCTTCTTTAGGTGTACCTTCGATTGTTAATGGCGGATTGATATCTTGCCCGTCGCAAGTGTATTTTTTAGGAATAAGCTTGCCCGATTCAAACGCTGGGCTCTTTACAGATAAATCTTTCATAAGATGTCACCAAAAAACAAATGCTGGCTCTGCTAGATAAAAGTTGCCGCCTTAGCGGGGTCAGCAAGGTTAGCTGAGCAGTTAACACGTGCAATTCTCAATGGAATTACTAAGTAACCTGCAGAGTGCATACGTCTGGTGCGCAGTGGAATAGCAAGAAGAGCGCTTGACGCTCTTTTAATTTTCCAGCAGGCTTTCTAATGTATTCTTTATGCTAATCTACCCAAACTTTACAGCATTGAAGCTATGCTCGCAATGAAGAGAACCGTTGTTATTACAATCGTTGCGACTGCTAAAGTCAAAGTGGCTTTCCCAAGTCTGAATTTGCCCATTAAAGCCTTGTTTCGGGTGATAATTACAAGAGGTATGAGGATAAATGGTAACAAGGCACCGTTTAGGTATTGGGTGAAGATCATTACACGAATTGGGTTTGGTAGGAGCGCGAAAAATGCAGAGATTACGAGCACCAAGACGAACACGAACCTGAACCTTGTTTCCTTAAAATGACTCTCGATGCCCAAAAATCCGAAGGCAGAGTAAACTGTGCCCAAGCCCACAGTAACCACAGCTAATATTCCAGCGAAGGCAAAAGCGACTGCGAAGACATCCACTCCCACTATGCCAAATTTAATGCTGAAAGGAGCTGCTATATCCGCGAAACTGGTTATTGATTTGCCCCTGATCAGTAATGCAGCGCTGGCTATTATGATGATGGTGAGGATTGTGCCCATGAGGATACTGACAAAAGAATCGACTCTTTCATTTCTCACGCATTTGTCTTCCTTGAGTAGGTCTTCAACTCCTTTCTCATGATGATGAGCCCATCCTTTTTCGTAAACTA